>Ga0315542_1000169_pt1 | contig 37475 bp, 27 predicted proteins | sample SalMarSW160120MG_FD_202541 | JGI IMG/M metagenome (GOLD analysis project Ga0315542, IMG submission 202541) | Salt marsh sediment microbial communities from the Plum Island Ecosystem LTER, Massachusetts, United States - Salt Marsh Sediment SW1601-20 ...
TTTTCGAGCATCCTCGAAAAACAAGCAAATCAAAGATTTGCGTTTTTCGGGACTACCACTGCTCCACCCCGCAATATCGAGGTGCAAATTTAATATATAAAGATCAATTACCAAAATATTATTGATTTTAAAATTATTAAACGTCAACAGTGAAAGATTTACTTCAGGATTTTGCCACTGAGAGGGAACTTTGCGGTTAATAAAACCAATCAGGGATAATCAATAAAATTATTTTTAACTTATGCTGATTAATCCTTTTATCCTTAACTTAAGAATTTACAATCTTCTAATATTATGAATTTTATTATAATTATCATATTCTGAAAATTAGGTTATTTAAAAACTATTTTATATGTTTATAAATGATATGAGATAGAGCAGTTGGATTCTGTGGTTGACGTGATTTAGTATTTATTAAACAGGATAACTATCTGAAATTAATTGAATTATAAAATTAATCCATCAAATTATTATTAATTAATTGCCTATGAAAAAACTACTACTCTCAATTTTTATGGTGTTTTTTGCAGGATTTACAGTATTTGCAAATAATGCCGATCTTTTCAAACTTGATTACAATGCCGTTCAGGCTGAGTTTTCACAATTGGATCAACTTGCTGTAATGGTTAAATCAAACTCGGATCTGACCTATAGCGTATTGAAACTTGAAGATGCAAATCTGATAGAATCTTTAAGACTTATTTCCGAAAGCTCCCTCCCTGATAATTCAAACAATCCGGTCCTTGGCATTCCTTCATTCTTATGGGGATGCGGACTTGGTGTAGTGGGGATTTTGGTAGTCTATATTATTAGTGATAATGACAAGGCTGAAACCAAAAAAGCATTATGGGGCTGCATCACCTGGGTGGGTGTAGTGATAATTCTTGAAGTTGCCTGGTGGGGACCAGCCTATGGTTTATTCGGCATCTAGCTTAAGAAAAAAGACAAAGAGTATATCATAAAGAAATTTAGATATACTCTTTTCTTTTTATAAATAGTCCAGGATCATTTAATATTAAAATACTATAGCTTTGCAGGAATATCTATTTTCTTAAAATATTAAAAGTGTTAAAATATCTTTGCCTCTTATTCTTTTTCACTACACATCCTCAGGTTGATCCTGATTTTTTTTTCAGAATCAGTACCGATTTCACTATTAAAGCTAAAACTCCGACTGGCGAACAACAGCTGACAATCGGTGAATTGTTTTATGACAAAAACATAAAACAAATTGTATACAGGGTGAGTTTTCCCGAAAAGGAAATATGGGTTCAGAAAGATACCGTTCTCTATAAAATAGTCGATTCAAAGGTCATAAGCAGGCAACATATCCCGGCAGGGATTGAATTGTCCATTTATAATCTGGCCTTAAATGGAACCCTTTCTGATTATGGTTTGAAAAAGATGAGATTCAAAATTAAAAATGTTGAAAAAAGTGAGGATCGTGTGATTTCAACCTGGGAACCTCCTGCAGAATTGAAGAAATATCTTGGTGATATCCTTATCTCGAATGTAAACCAACAGCTTGACGGCATTGTTTTCAAAAATAATGAAGGAGAAGTTGTTGCCAGGCAATTCTTCAGGAACTATTTAAAAGTGAAGGGATTATCTTTCCCCCAGGAAATTATTAAAGAGAATTATGTAAACGGACAAAAAATTTATGAACTGACAACTTTCTCGAATATATTAATTAACGACTTTTCGCGTGACAATATATACAACTATAAGATTCCTGCAAACTAATCGGATACGTCTGATAGTTTTACTCAATCTCATCCTTTTTGGGTCTCATCCTTTCTTATGTTTTTCACAGGACTTGTATGATCTGCAGCATAGCCGGAAATATGCAGAATATCTATCCTCCAGTCATCAATATACTCTTGCAGCAGAGGAATATGAAAGGCTTGTCTTTTTTGATAAAGACAATCTCAGTTTTAAATACAATCTGGTTAAAAATTACAGGCTGTCTGGTGATCTTAGTACGGGAATAAAACGTATATATTCATTTTATGGCAAGTTACCCGATACTATACCACCTGTGGTGGCTTCTGAATTTGTGAAAATGCAGTTATTATCAGATTCATTGTCAGTCGCAGAAAATTTCATCAACCATAAGAACAGGTTATCAGGAGAAAATAAAACAATTTACAGTTGCTACGACCTGCTGTTAAATGGTGATTATGAGAAGGCCGGTTTTTTGGCAAAAGATGCTTCAGCCACATACTCTGCTTTTCCGACAGGTGTATTTAAATTAGCTCAGACGGCTAATAATATTAAGTTTAAAAGCCCTTTTTTAGCTGGAAGTTTTTCAGCTGTCATTCCTGGAACAGGAAAGTTCTACACTAAGAATTGGACTGATGGACTTGTCTCAATGTTATTTGTTGCCGGCAGTGCATGGCAGGCCTACAGGGGATTTCATGATCATGGTTCAAAAAGCGCCTATGGCTGGACTTTTGCCACTATCTCTGCAAGCTTCTATATAGGGAATATTGTTGGCTCTGTAAAAGCTGCCAAACGCTACAATAAAAACAGGAAAAATGAAATTGATAATCAAATATCTGTCTTTATCAATTCTGATAGTTTTTAGCCAGTTAATATTACAAAAACTGTCTGCTCAGAACTTTGAAGAAACTCTAAAATTTGCAGACTACCAATTCAGTTCAGGAAAATTGGCAGCGGCGTCAAAAACATATCAAAGAGCATTGTTCTTTAGCGAGGGAAGACAAAATCTTTATATATTCAGAAAGATTGCTGAAATTTCATACTTGAAAATGGATTACGAATCAGCACAGAAGTACTATGGCTTAGCTTATAACATATCAGATAATGACAGCCTGAAAACTGAACTTCTTTTTGATAAAGCTTCATGCCAGATTATGAATAAAAACTATCAGAATGCCTTAATAGATTTATTCTCAGTAAATGATACTTCAAATGTTATTCAACAACGACTTAATTTTTTTCTCGGTACCTGTTATTTTGGATTGGAAGATTTTGATAAGGCAAAAACCTACTTTGAGTCTTGTTTAGAATTCAAAGACAGGAAAGAATTAGAGGATCTCTTGTCGGGCAAGAAATTATTTTCTCCTTCACCCAAAAAAGCAAGGATAATGAGTATGATTCTTCCCGGTTTGGGACAAACCTACTCAGGTGATATTAAATCTGGCTTAAACTCTTTGTTATTAACCTCTGGTCTTATAGCATTGGGAATAAAAATCAGTATCAGTTACAGCCCGGTAGATGCAATTTTTGCAATATTACCATGGTATCAAAGATACTATACCGGAGGATATGGAAAAGCAGAGGAAATTGCGAGAAAAAGACTGGAACAAAAAAGAAGTAATACCTATACCAGGATATTAAACCTGGCTGACAGAAACCCGAATGATTAACTATTACATATTCAGGAAAAAACCATGCTTTTCTAATTCCGGCTTTTTTAGCAGGAAAATATTTTCGTTTATTTTTTTATTCATCTTTCACCCGGTTAATTCAAATTCTGCCACTGACGTTAAAAGACCTGATGAATATATTTTGATTAATAACTTTTTCAGGAATTTATATAATTTTTCCTTTGATGCTGCAGATTCAATAGTTCTGGTGATGCAAGATTCAAATATTGATGATGCAACTATGGCAAACATAAAAGCAAACCTTTCCTGGTGGAAATTATTATGCGGCGATGAAATGGGAACTAATTTCAAAGCCTGCAATGTTAATCTTGATGCATCCATAAAGTCGACACTGGGAAATAAACATCCTGATATTAACTCGCTTTTTAATATTATTTACTCGTATTCACTGAAAGCACGTCTCGAAAACTACAGGGGAAATACTATTAAAGCTTTTATTTATTTTTACAAATCGTTAACTTTCATTGAAAAATGTATTGATGCTCCTGTCAGGGATGAAAAACTGAATTTAGTATTAGGTATGTACTACTATTTTATAGATTATGTAGAAGATAAATATTTTATGTTGAATGCACTGTTTTTAGCATTTCCTAAAGGAGATAAAAACAAAGGGCTTAAATATCTTGAAGTATGCTCAGCTTCCCATGATGATATGATCAGAACAGAAGCGAATTATTTTTTATTGAAAATTTATGCTAATACTGAAAAAGACTATTTAAAAGCATTATCATACTCTCAGGTATTAACCCGTGAATATCCCAATAACCTGGTTTATTGTTTAGAACAATTTAAGCTACTGCTGAAAATGGGACAAACTACAGAAGCACAGGTATTTGAAAAAGAGTTAATTGAGGAAATTGAAAGGGCAAAAAATATAAATAATGTTCAAAAAAATCATTTTCTATCTCAGATTGGAGAGTTGGCCAAAAACCCCGATTAAAAATAATAACTGACATATGAAAACCATAGCAATATTATTTTTTGTCATCCTGCCATTTAAATGTATGGCCCAGAATAAGGAAGATTTAAAAAGGTTTCAGAATCTGTTTGCTGAAAATACCCATAAGCATAAATGGGGAGAACAGTTAAAGGACAATAGAAATGAATTGAGCTTCATCTTTTCAACTGCTTTTGTTATTTATAAGGAAATTCTTTCTTCACAGGATATTGACGCATGCGTCTTTACTCCGTCCTGTTCTGTTTATGCTGTAGAAAGCATTAAAAAGGAAGGGGTTGTTAAGGGGTATTTTAATGCAATAGACAGGCTTACAAGATGTAATCCCGGTCCTAAGAAAGATATGCCAATTGATTTGTCAACCGGAAAATATTTCGACCCGGTTGAACCTGATCCATCAGGTCAAAAAATCCTTAAAGTATCACAAAGTCCTTCCATTCCCGTTGACAAATGATTTCAAAGGACTATCTTTGATTTTTAATGGACTCTAATAATTTAATTCTTAAGTTTGCATCGGAATTAGCCGCTGAATGGAATTCTATAATATGATATATCTGATTAATTTTAAATAATTTATTATGCCAAGGGTATTTAAAGCTACTGAAATAGAAAAAGAGGAAAAAGAGGTAAAACGCGACTATCTCGACAGGCATATGCCTCATGTTTTTTGTCCGGATGAAGTACTTAAGGGCGAGAAATTTGAAGTTAAGGTGAGGCTGGGTGAAGAATATACACACCCTGATGAGAGTGATCATTTCATAAGCGTTATTCAGCTCTGGAACAGGGAAACATTGCTGGCGGAAGCCCGTTACACAGCAGGAGTATACGGGAATAAACCCTCACATTTTGAGATTGATTTTTACATTGTTGCCCCTGAAGTGTCAATGAACCTGTCAGCTATGGCAGTATGTACCAAGCATGGCTTATGGCAGAGTGAAGATAAAGCCGTAAAGGTTGTATAAACCGACTTCCGGCATCAGGCATGCGGTAAGCTGGCTTTGTAAAGATTAGTCTTTAAAACCGATAGCCGATAGCCGGTAGCCGGTAGCCGGTAGCCGATATTATTATTATCTTTGCGTCCTCATTATATTTTAAAGAATGGCTAAGAACGAAAAGAGAAAAAGCACATGGCGCGATAAATACAGATTTACCGTAAGAAATGATCATACTTTTGAGGAGGTGTGGAGAATTGCAATGACCCGGTATAATGCATTTCTTATTATTACTTTGCTTGTTGTTTTTATTATTGGTTTCACGGCTTCCCTTGTTGCATTCACTAATCTCAGAGAATTTATCCCCGGATACCCCGATGTTAGTATGCGGAGAAATATACTCATGAATGCTATACGCCTTGACTCACTTGACCTTGAACTTAAACTGAGGGACAAATACTTTGCTGACCTGAATGCTGTTATTTCAGGTAAAAAACCTGCAGAGTATTTACAGCAACAGGATACTTCGAAAGACTATAAAGCAATTAGTTTTTCGAACCCGCCTGAAGATTCAGCCCTCAGGGCTAATGTCGAAAAGGATGAGCAATATAATCTTACTCTTGGTTCAAAACCTGATGAGTCTTCCTCAAGTCTTGCAGGTATGCATTTTTTCCCTCCGGTTAAAGGTATAGTGTCAGGGAAATATGATATACGAACAAAACATTTTGGCACTGACATTGTTACAAAACCCAAGGCCATTGTCTCCGCGGTGTTGGATGGCACCGTGATCTTCACCGGGTGGACTATGGAAACAGGATTTGTTATTGAAGTTCAGCATCAGAATAATATTGTTTCAATTTATAAACATAATGAAAGCCTGCTGAAAGAAACAGGAGACCTTGTAAGAGCAGGTGAAGCCATATCAGTCGTTGGCGATTCTGGCGAAATGTATACTTCAGGTCCTCATCTGCATTTTGAGATCTGGTACAAGGGAAGTCCTCTTGATCCTGAAAAACATATATTATTTTAATAACCGGAATGCCTCGTATACAGCAAAGAATAGCATTATTGGGATCAACCGGATCGATAGGTACCCAGGCACTGGACGTTATTTCACGTTTCCCTGGCGAATTTACTGTTGAAACACTGGTTGCAGGCAATAATATTGATCTGCTTACTAAACAGGCGCGGCAATTTAAACCCGATTCAGTTGTAATAGGTAATATTGATCAATATCAGCAACTTAAAGATAATCTCCGAAATACTGATATAAAAGTATATGCTGGTCATGAAGCGATTGAACAGGTGGTGACATCATCCACTGTTGATGTCGTTATAGCAGCGATTGTTGGCTATTCAGGACTCAGGCCTACTATATCTGCAATTAAGGCAGGTAAAAAGGTTGCTCTTGCCAACAAGGAAACTCTTGTTGTTGCAGGTGAAATTATAGGAAAAATGATAAGAGAATCGGGAGGCAGTATTATTCCCGTCGATTCGGAACATTCTGCGATTTTCCAGTGTCTTGCAGGCGAAACAGGAAATCCGGTTGACAGGATTACTCTTACAGCTTCCGGCGGGCCTTTTTTAAACTGGTCAGCTGAAATGTTGAAAAAAGCAAGCCCTGGCGATGCCCTTAAACATCCAAACTGGGATATGGGATCTAAAATCACAATTGATTCAGCTTCAATGATGAATAAAGGGCTTGAGGTTATTGAGGCAAAATGGCTTTTTGATCTCACACCTGAACAGATTTCTGTTATAGTCCATCCGCAATCGGTGATACATTCATTTGTTCATTTTGCAGACGGGTCAGTGAAAGCTCAACTTGGAGTACCTGATATGAGGGTTCCTATTCTGTATGCCCTGTCATGTCCGGAAAGACTCAAATCGGACTTTCCCCGTCTGAACCTTAATGATTATAAATCGTTGACTTTTATTGAACCTGATCTGAAACGATTCCGTAACCTGCGCCTGGCTTATGACGCTCTTAAGAAGGGTGGGAATATGCCGTGTATTTTAAATGCAGCAAATGAAATGGCTGTAAGAGCCTTTCTAAATGAAGAGATTGATTTTATGGATATGCCTGACGTTGTGGAATATACAATGGAGAATTGTTCTTATTCCATGTCGTCCGATTTAAATTTCCTTGAAGTTACAGATATTGGTGCCAGGGAAACAGCTAAAAACTATATTAATAAACTTGATAAAAAGAGATGACAATACTTATTAAGATACTGCAGTTTGTAATGAGCCTTTCAATTCTTGTGATCATACATGAATTCGGACATTTTACATTTGCCAAGTTGTTCAAAACAAGGGTTGAGAAGTTTTACCTCTTCTTCGATCCCTGGTTTGCGCTTTTTAAATATAAAAGGGGAGAGACTGAATATGGAGTAGGATGGTTACCTCTTGGCGGATATGTAAAAATTTCAGGCATGATCGATGAGTCAATGGACAAGGAACAAATGAAACAACCTCCCCAGCCATATGAGTTCAGATCGAAAACTTCATGGCAGCGTCTTCTTATTATGACCGGAGGTGTGGTCTTCAATTTTATTTCAGCAATCCTGATCTATGTATTCGTTTTATTTGTCTGGGGTAATACTTATCTCCCTACAGCAAATGTAAAATATGGCATCGTCACTGATTCTGTGGGATATTCCATGGGCCTCAGGAACGGGGACAAAATCATTTCAATTGATAATCAACATGTAGAAGATTTTCTTCATATTACTTCCGACATTGCTTTAAATAACCGAAAATCTATTCAGGTTGAACGTGATGGTAAGCTCGTGAACATTGTAATACCTGCCGAATATATTCCCAAACTGTTGAAAGGGAAAGGACAAATAGATTACAGGATCCCATTTGGTCCATTTGTTGTCAGTTCCTTTGGAAAAGAGTCTCCCAGTAAAGTAGCCGGAGTTCAGCTTCACGATGAACTTATCGGTCTTGATAATAAAAAATTCGCTTTCTATGATGAATTTCAAAAATATCTTTCTGAAAATAAAAATCATCCTGTCCAACTAAATCTTTTACGCAAAGGTGATACCGTTAGTGTGAGTGTACAGCCTACTGTAGCCGGACTTCTTGGAATAAACAGAACCGTTTCTCTTGATAAAATATTCAATCTGAAAACCATTAAATATGGTTTTTTCCAATCTTTCCCTGCCGGAATTCATAAAGGAGTAAAGACAATAAGCGATTACCTGAAACAATTCAGGCTTCTTTTTTCAAGACATACGAAGGCATATGAATCTCTCGGAGGTTTTATAACTATAGGCAACATATTTCCGGGAGTATGGGACTGGCAGGCTTTCTGGAGCCTGACGGCATTTCTTTCCATAATTTTGGCTGTAATGAATATCCTTCCAATTCCGGCTCTCGACGGCGGGCATGTGATGTTTTTACTATTCGAGGTTATTACCGGGAGAAAACCAAGTGACAAATTCCTTGAATATGCTCAGATTGCCGGTATGATTATACTTTTGTCGCTTCTGATTTTTGCAAATGGGAATGATATCCTGAGGCTCTTAAGGAAATAGTTTTCTATGTATCGGCTTGTAAATTGTTAAAGTATTTATAACTTTGCATAAATTCAAAAACTAAACGAGATGGGAAGATTTGGCTTGACAGAAATAATTTTGATACTGGTTGTCGTAGTTCTTCTTTTTGGCGGGCGTAAAATTCCGGAACTTATGAAAGGTATCGGTCAGGGAATGAAGGAATTTAAAAAGGCCTCAAAGGTTGAATCTGATGATGAATCAAAGGAAGAAGTCAAAAAAGACTAATTCTGATTTTATAATATTAACAGCAAACCTGCATCGCGGTGCAGGTTTTTTTTGTCAAATCATTTCATATTTCTGATTTCGTCTCCCGGGAATAAATCCTGCTTCTTTTATTATTTCCTGCATTTCAGAAGCGTTGAACCTGTTGGATGAACCAGCAGCACTTACAACATTTTCCTCAATCATGATTGAGCCCAGATCATTTGCTCCGGCATGAAGGGATAACATTCCAATTTCCTGGCCCACTGTAAGTATTGAAGCCTGAATATTCCTGATATTATTCAAAATGATCCGGCTTATTGCAACAATGCGGATATAACCTGGTCCTGTATAACTGCTCCTGATCCCGTGTTTCGTTAACAGTTCAGTGCCTTCATCCTGGAATGGCCATGGAATAAAGGTTATAAATCCATAGTGATCTTCAGGTTTCATATCCTGCAATTGCCTTAGATGAATAAGATGCTCTATCCTTTCTTTAAGTGTTTCTACATGTCCATACATCATTGTAGCAGATGTAGGCAGGTTAAGTTTATGGGCTTCTTTCATAACATTCAGCCATTCGCTGGTTGTTGCTTTTGCAGGGGATACAATCTTCCTAACCCTGTCAGAAAGAATTTCTGCTCCTGCACCCGGAAGACTGTCGAGTCCTGCTTCCATAAGCAGCGAAAGGACTTCGCAGTATGATAGCCGTTCTTTTTTTGCAAGGTAAACTATCTCGGGAGGTCCAAGAGAATGGAGCTTTAAGGTCGGGTACATGCTTTTAAGACTCCTGAAAAGGTCAGTATAAAACCTTAATCCAAGATCAGGATTCATTCCACCCTGCAAAAGAATCTGGTCACCCCCAAGAGAAAATAATTCATCAATCTTTTTAATGTAATCATCCATTGTGGTGACATATCCTTCAGGTGAACCTTTCTTTCTGCAAAAATTGCAGAAGGAGCACTGGGAGAAACATATGTTGGTAAGGTTAATGTTCCTGTCGACCATCCATCCGACAGTTTTCCCCGGATTATGAATCTGCCTTAATTGATTGGCAATAAACATAAGATCCTCCAGGGGAGCTTTGGTATAAAGCGAAAGTCCTTCATCAACGTTAAGTTGACCATGCCCGAGAGCTTTTACGTATAATTGTTCTAAAGCCATAATTATTAACAAGGTATAAAGATTCTGATTGCAAAAAACATAATTTAATTGTCATCAGAATTTTCAAAAGCAAAGGTAACGCTTTGAAAACTAAACTATCAATTTTTTAATTAACTTTACATCTTCAAAAATCATAGTTTTTAAATATGAAACCTGAAGTTATAAAAATATCACAAATATCATCTGGTCAGTCAGTTGTGTGTATAATTGGCAGTGACCAGATACCTGAAATGTTATCATTAAGTGAGCAGGAAAAAGATTTTATTAAAAAACATTTAGAGACAAAAGATGAATATATTTTTATCAATTCTTATAATAAATGCACTTACATAATCAGATTAAAAGAGGGTATCGCTCAAAATAAAGTAAGGGAAGAACTCCGTAAAACAGCTTATAACCTGAAAAAGCTTATCAGGGAAAACGACCATCCGGAACTTGTAATAACTTCCCATAAAGCTTATAAAGGAGCGGAAGAAGATTTTGCTGAGGGTTTGGTGCTGAGTATCTATTCGTTCGAAAAATACAAAACCTTAACTGAGAAAAATGAGAAGAAGAATTTTCCGGAGAAGTTGCTTCTTTATGGCGATATTTCAGATAAAGATATTAAGTGGCTGACAGACCTCACAGATGCCGTTTATTTTACGCGCGATCTTATTAATGAGCCTGTAAACCATCTAAACGCCATGGCACTGGCTGGTGAGATAAAGAAACTGGGTGAATCTGCCGGATTCAGTGTTGAAGTGTTGAATAAAGGGAAGATCGAAGCCCTTAAAATGGGTGGACTTCTGGCGGTGAATAAAGGATCAATTGATCCTCCTGTTTTCTGTATTCTCGACTGGCATCCTGCAAATTGTCTGAATAAAAAGCCTGTAGTGCTTATTGGAAAAGGAGTCGTTTATGATACAGGCGGACTGAATCTCAAAACCGGTGACTTAATGGGAGGCATGAATGGCGATATGGCTGGCGCTGCAACAGTAACAGGTGTATTATATGCTGCTGCAAAAACAGGAATTCCTCTTCATATAATAGGCCTTGTCCCTTCTACAGATAATCGTCCGGGAGGAAATGCCTATGTTCAGGGCGACATTATTAAGATGTATAATAAACTTACTGTTGAAATTGGGAATACCGATGCCGAGGGCAGGCTTATTCTGGCTGATGCCATCAGTTACGCATCAAAATACTCACCTGAACTAATTATAGATATTGCAACCCTTACAGGGTCAGCGGCAATGACTTTTGGAAACCAGGCTATCGCAGTAATGACAAATGCTGACAGAAAATACCTTAAGCTGCTTGAAGAATGTGGTAATGATGTGTATGAAAGAATTGCTGAATTGCCATTCTGGGAAGAATACGGGGAGTTTTTAAAATCGGATGTAGCAGATCTTAAAAACATTGGAGGGCGCGAGGCCGGAGCAATAACAGCGGGTAAGTTTCTTGAACGGTTTGCAGAATTTCCTTTAATACATTTGGACGTTGCCGGGACAGAAATGATCAAGAAGGATGATTTTTACAGAGTTAAGAACGGGCCTGCCTCAGGATTGAGACTGTTATCAACTTTTCTAAAGAGGATGGCAGTTAACTATTCTTAAAATAAAAAATAATCTATGGAAAAAAGAACAATATTAGCTGGTATCTCTCATGGAGATATTAATGGGATCGGATATGAAGTTATTCTTAAAACACTGGCAGATCCGATTATAAATGATATTTGCACCCCGATTGTTTATGGTTCTCCTAAAGTGGCAGCGTATCACCGTAAAGCATTGAATATTAGTAATTTTAGTTTTATTAATATCAGAACACCTGAAGAAGCTCATTCGAAAAAGGCAAATATGATAAACTGCCTCGACGATAATGTCAGGGTAGAGCTTGGAAAATCCACCCAGCAGGGAGGGGAAGCAGCATTTATTTCTATTGAAAGAGCAGTTCAGGACCTGCAAGCCGGAGGAATCGATGTTCTTATAACTGCTCCTATTGATAAACATAATATTCAGTCAGATAATTTTCGTTTTAAAGGACATACTGATTACCTTAAATCGGTAGCCGGTGTTGATGAGGCTCTTATGTTCATGGTAAGCGACTGTATGAGAATAGGAATAGCCACCGATCATGTTCCGCTCAAAAAAGTATCAGAGCTGATTACAAAAGAAACTCTTGTGAGTAAAATAAGGCTGATGAATCAGTCACTCATCCTTGATTTTGGAATCCGCAAACCACGTATAGCAGTTCTCGGACTTAATCCTCATGCAGGGGATAACTCGCTTATTGGAAACGAAGAAGCCGAGATAATAACGCCTGCTATTCAGCAGGCATTAAAAGAAGGCATCCTTACTTTTGGGCCTTTTCCTGCCGATGGATTCTTTGGAGCAGGATCATTCACAAAGTTCGATGGTATTCTGGCGATGTATCACGATCAGGGACTTGCACCATTCAAGGCATTATCATTTGATTCTGGTGTTAATTTCACTGCAGGATTACCATTTATCAGAACATCCCCTGCCCATGGTACAGCTTTTGCAATTGCCGGCAAAGGTGAAGCCTCGGAAAATTCCTTCCGTCATGCTGTTTACCTTGCCTGCGATATTTTCAAAAACCGCCAGATATATTCAGAAATAACCAGCAATCCTCTCAAACATCAGGATATCGAGATACATAGTGACCGTGTCGACGAACTCCCTCCCGATATTTTTAATGCCGAGCAATAGTTATGATAGATTATATTAAAGGACCCATAACCCGGATCACCCCGACATTCCTTACAATTGAAACCGGAGGTATAGGATATTTAATACATATTTCGCTGACTACCTTTTCAAAGCTTGAAGGTGAACGGGAATATAAAATACTTGTTCATGAAGTGATCAGGGAGGATAGCCACCAGCTTTTTGGTTTCGCCGACAATGAAGAAAGAGAAATTTTCAGATTACTGATCTCTGTCACCGGTGTAGGAGCCAACACTGCAAGAATGATGCTTTCTTCTCTTACTCATATGGAAATAGAGAAAGCAATTGCATTATCTGATGTAAATGTTCTGAAGAGTATAAAAGGTATAGGATTAAAGACTGCCCAAAGAATTATAGTTGACCTGAAAGACAAACTAGGCAAACATGCAGGAAGCGATGAAATATTTGCCATTGCAGACAATACAAAACGAGAAGAAGCGTTATCTGCATTAGTAATGCTTGGATTTGCCAAAAGTGCCGTCGCGAAAGTCCTTGATAAAATTATCAGAGAGGAAAAAAACCTGACTGTTGAGGATTTAATAAAGAAGGCGCTTAAAAACTTGTAATTCTGAATATAAGCCGTATTGGGATCAGAGATATCATATAAAAATCTTCTGGTATTTTCGTATCTTGTGCTTTTCGCTTCATTTCTCCTGTTTTCCCCTGAAGCAAGTAGCCAGGCTGCGTTACAAAATGCCGGAGTTTTGGATACAACCACCAAGTCGATTCTGAAATTTAAGGATGATACAGGGATTCCCTGGGAACAAACACAAAACTCACCACTGTTTCTTGACAATCCATCTAATCTAAAATCCACAGTTGTATATGATCCTGAAAAGAATGAATATGTCCTTTATGAAAAGGTTGGGTCATTAGATTACCGTACTCCCGTACACATGAATCCTGAAGAATTCCGTAAATATGAATACGAAAAGTCTATGCGCGAATACTGGGAATCACGTATATCAGGGAAGGAATCAGGATTCCGGTCAACTCTGATTCCCCAGATCGAGGTCGGTGGTGCCGCCTTCGACAAGATATTCGGCAGTAACACAATCAATATTATTCCCCAGGGATCGGCAGAATTGATATTCGGAATTAATATTTCACATACCGAGAACCCTACTCTTTCAGAAAAACTGAGGACAATCCCGACCTTCGATTTCAAGGAAAAAATTCAAATGAATGTTACTGGTACAATTGGCGACAAGATGCAACTGGGTGTCAATTACAATACCGATGCAATGTTTGATTTTGAGAACAGGACAAAACTTCAATATGCTGGGAAAGAAGATGAGATTCTGAAAAAGGTGGAAGCCGGCGATGTAACACTGCCTCTTACAGGAACTCTTATAACGGGAAGCTACAGCCTGTTCGGACTGAAGACTGAGATGCAATTCGGGAAGCTTACGGTCACCACCGTATTGTCGCAACAGAAAGGACAATCTTCAGTAATTGATGTAAAAGGTGGGGCGCAGCTTACCGACTATGAGATCTATGCTGACGATTACGAGGCAAACAGACACTTTTTCCTTTCACAGTTTTTCAGAGATATCTATGATGCTTCTCTGAAGAATCTGCCTGTGGTTAGCTCTGGTATTAATATTGAACGTATAGAGGTTTGGGTGACGAACAAAACAAACCGTTTTGAGGAAGGCAGCAACAGGAATATTGTTGCTTTTATGGACCTTGGCGAGAATAAAAACCGTATTTTCAATAATGTCCCGGCATTTCAGGCACCTCCCGGAGCATTGATATATCCCGATAACAATGCAAATAAACTTTATCAGGAGCTGACTACATCGTACGGAATGATAAGGGATGTTAACCAGATTACCAACGCTTTTGCTCCATTGTATCCCCAGTTTCAGATTGGCCGCGACTTTGAGAAGGTTGAGAATGCAAGGAAACTTGATGATAGAGAATATGATTTCAACAGACAGCTTGGGTATATTTCGCTGAATACGGCTCTTAATACCGATGAAATTCTGGCAGTGGCTTACGAATATACTTATAACGGGCAACTTTATAAAGTGGGAGAATTCTCCACTGATGGAATAACCGCTCCACAGGCACTTATCCTTAAACTATTGAAAGGAACTACTTTAAGTCCAAAGCTGCCTACCTGGAAACTGATGATGAAGAATATTTATTCTCTTGGCTCGGGTAAACTTGACCGGAAAGATTTTGTGATGAATGTGCTTTATATGGATGATAAATCCGGTAACTCAATAAATTACCTTCCCGAAGGTAAGCTGTCAAACCAGATACTTCTTCAGATACTGGGGCTGGATAACCTGAATTCACAATTAGACAGACAACCTGACGGATTTTTTGATTTTATCGATGGAGTTACTGTAATGGTTGACAGAGGGAAGATCGTATTTCCCGAAAATGAACCATTCGGCAGTCACCTGAGGGAAAAAATTGGCGATCCGATAATAGCCAGCAAATATGTGTTTCAGGAGTTATACGATTCTACCCAGACTGTTGCCAGACAAATGGCGGAGAAAAACAAGTTCAAACTTACAGGGCAATATTCCTCGCAATCCGGATCTGAGATAAGACTTAATGCCACCAATATTCCCCAGGGTTCTGTTAAAGTCACTGCGGGAGGAGTCCCACTGACTGAAAATATGGATTATACTGTTGACTACAATATGGGAACCGTAAGGATAATAAACAGCGCATTGATCGAATCACAAACGCCAATACAGGTTTCTCTTGAAAATAACCAGTTTTTCGGATTTCAGACCAAAACGCTCGTTGGAACACATCTTGATTATAAGTTTTCAGATAATTTTGATATCGGAGGTACAATATTGCACCTGACAGAAAGACCCTATACCCAGAAGGTTAACTATGGGGAAGAGCCTATCTCTAATACCATCTGGGGTTTGAATACTTCATATAAATCTCAATCTCAGCTGCTTACTAAGATAATTGATAAACTGCCCCTTCTTAATACTAAAACTCCTTCAACAATTTCTTTCTTTGGCGAATTTGCCAACCTTATTCCTGGTCATTCAAAAGCTATATCAAAGACAGGGAATTCCTATATCGACGATTTTGAAGCCAGCGAGATACCACTTGACCTCAAATCATTCAATGCCTGGTCTATATCAAGTGTTCCGCAGGGACAGGACCAGCTGTTTCCTGAAGCAAGATTTAACAATGATGTTGTTAGTGGATTTAACAGGGCCAAACTGGCATGGTACGTTATCGACCCTCTCTTCCTGCGCAACGGCTCGTCTACTCCGTCGTATATAAGAAATAATCCCGATTATCAATCAAGTCACTTTGTAAGAGAGGTTTACGAAAACGAACTATTCCCTTATAAAGAGAGCCCCAGCGGGATACCAACTGCTATAGCAGTTTTAAACCTTGCATTCTACCCCGATGAAAAGGGTCCTTATAATTACGATACCAATCCGGGAACCAACTCGTCGGGTATGAACCAGGAAGGGAAGCTAAATGATCCGAAATCAAGATGGGGTGGTATAATGAGGGAGGTTCTTACAAGCGACTTCGAGAGTGCAAATATTCAATATGTGGAATTCTGGGTTATGGATCCTTATGTTGATAATCCAAACTCTGAGGGTGGAGATCTCTACATTGATCTGGGAAATATTTCTGAAGATATTTTGCGCGATTCAAGAAAAAGCTTTGAAAATGGTCTGCCAGATTCCCCCGATTTGCGGAATATCGATACTACTGCATGGGGCAGGGTCCCAACTGTTCAGGCCGTAGTCAATGCCTTTGATAATGCCCCTGAATCGAGATTATACCAGGATGTGGGTCTTGACGGTCTGCGCGATCCTGACGAAGATACCTTCTTCTCAGATTACCTGCAGAAGTCATTGCTGATAACTTCTGCCCAGTCCTATGAAAAGATACAAGAAGACCCGTCGGGCGATGATTTTCATTATTTCCGCGGATCTGATTATGATGCTGAACAACTTGGGATACTCGACAGATACAAGGATTATAACGGGGAGGAGGGAAACTCACCGACTTCGGAAATGTCTAAAGAATCTTATCCCACTTCCGGATCAACGTTACCTGATATGGAAGATATCAATCGCGATAATACCTTAAGCGAAACCGAAAGCTATTATCAGTATAAGGTGAGCATGCGTCCGGGCGACATAAAAGTCGGATCAAATTATGTTGTAGATGAGGTTGAATATGAAGCAACCTTCGCAAACGGACAGAAATCGAAAGTTAAATGGTATCAGTTTAAAATTCCAATAACAGATTATCAGAAGGTTATTGGTCCGATAAAGGACTTTAAATCGATCAGGTTTATGAGGATGTTCCTGAAAGATTTCAGTGAACCTGTTATTATGAGGTTTGCTGAACTTAATCTTGTACGCGCCGAATGGAGAAAATACAATTTATCATTTATGGAGGCTGGTGAAAGGATAACGATTCCGGAGGCTACAGACGGGACATTTGAAATCAGCTCAGTAAGCATTGAGGAGAATTCAGGAAAAGAACCTGTCAACTATGTTCTTCCTCCCGGATTTGACAGGGTTACCGATCCCCAGAATCCACAGTTGAGGCAGCTGAATGAACAGTCGATGGTGCTTAAGGTTATCGATCTTGCTGATGGAGATGCCCGGGCAGCCTTCAGGAATGTAGATCTTGATATAAGACAATATAGAAAACTGAGGATGGAGGTTCATGCCGAGGCAATGATCGGACATCCTTTAAGGGATGATGAACTGACAGCCTTTATCAGGCTGGGATCAGATTACCAGGGTAATTTTTATGAGTACGAGATTCCACTGAAACTGACTCCGCCAGGTCATTATGATAATAATTCAGATGCAGACAGGGAAAGAGTCTGGCCGACTGAAAACAGCTTCGATATTGATCTTTCAGTCCTGCAGGAAGCTAAACAGGAACGCAATCGCCAGATGTCCCTGCCCGGTTCATCGCTAAGCATCTCGGATGTTTTTGTATATACAAATGGAACTGCAAGGGTCTCAGTTTCAGGTAACCCAAATATGAGTAACGTCAGGGTAATAATGATAGGGGTAAGGAATCCGATAAAAAGCAGGAACCAGGCCACTGACGATGGAGCTCCCAAGTTTGGAGAAGTATGGGTAAATGAACTTCGTCTTAACGATTTTATTGAAAACGGAGGATGGGCTGCCAATGCCCATCTTCAGGCCCGCCTGGCTGACCTTGGGACTATTGATATGGTAGGACAGACAAGCACTCCGGGTTGGGGAAGCATCGATAAGAGTGTGAATGACAGGAGTAAAGAGGAAACTATGAAATATGATATTTCTTCAAATATTGAATTTGGGAAATTCTTTCCGGAAAAAATTGGTGTAAGACTCCCGGTATATGTAGGATATTCCGAAAGTGTTATCAAACCTCAATTTAATCCGCTCGATCCGGATATACCTCTGAAAACTGCTTTGGATGCTGCCAGGAATAAAGCGGAGCGTGATTCCATAAAATCTATTTCAGATGATTATGCCAGGAGGAAAACTGTAACAGTAAGCAATGCAGGGATAACAAAGAGGGGGGAGAAACATCATGTATGGGATCTGGCAAATTTTAGCATTAACTACACTTATAATGAAACTTTTAGGAGTAATACAAATACAGAGATTAACCTTGAAAAAAATTATCGGGGCGGCATTAATTACGATTTTCAGGCTCAACCCGCCAATTTAATGCCTTTTAAAAATGTACGGTTCTTAAATTCACCATTGTTCAGGATTATAAAGGACTTTAATTTCTATGTCTTTCCGAAAAGCCTTTCATTCAGGACTGACCTGAGCAGAGATTATAACGAAATTAAAACAAGAAATATCGATAATCCCTATTTGCTGATCGAACCATCTTTCAGGAAGGATTTTGAATGGACCAGGATTTATGATTTCAAATATGATATTACACGGCAGCTTAAGTTTGACTTTACTGCAACTAACCTTGCCAGAATTGATGAACCGGACGGCGGTGTGGACAGGAAAAGATATGCAAGTACATATAATATATGGCGCGACTCGGTACTGACAAACCTTAGAAATTTTGGCAGGACAACCGATTATAACCACTTTTTTAATATAACCTATACTATTCCTGTCAATAAACTTCCTCTTCTTTCATGGGTAAATGCAAATGCCCGGTATTCAGCCGATTACACCTGGCTGGCCGGCCCTGTTTTTCCCGACACCATGAAAATAAACCTCGGCAATTCCATCAAGAATCACAACGAGATGACATTAACCACAATGGCCAATCTTTCAACACTGTACAGCAAATCAAAATTCATGAAGCGAATTGAGAATGATACAAGACCAGATGCCAGGCAACGGATGAAACCAGAATATAGAACTGTTACATATACGAGAAACAATGTAAATTTCAGGCCAAATGTTGCAAGGGCAATTTATCATAATCTTAAAACGAAAGATGTAAAAGTAAAGATAGTTGATAAGGGTGGCGCTGAAGTAAAAGGGAAGGTAGATATAATAAGCGATAACAGAATAAATTTTACTTCTGATGAAAAAGCAGACGGAGCTTCTGTTGCTGTTGAAGGTAAGGTAAAGAAAAACCGCAATCCATTCATTGTAACAGGAGAGTACCTGGTCCGAGCCCTGATGGGTGTAAGGTCTGTAAGCTTAACTTATACAGTTGACCAGGGAGAATACCTGCCGGGTTACCTGCCTGAAACAAAATACCTGGGTATGTCGGACTTTAACAGTACTCTTGCTCCGGGCTGGCCCTTTATTCTTGGGTATGGCAGTGAACGATTCTTTAATACGGCTGTTACCAATGGTTGGATAACCAAAGATACTTTACTTAATATACCTGCATCATATAATAATAATGTCAGTATCTCACTTCGAAGTCTTATTGAACCGTTTCCCGGTCTGCGTATTGATTTGAATGCCGACCGACGGTACCTTAAACAGGTAAGTTCATACTATATTGCTGATTATAACGGTAATTTCCCTGACAGCACGAGAAACAGAATTGTATCGGGCAACTTCTCGATTTCTGTTATTTCCTGGGGAACGGCTTTCGAAAAGATTTCCAAATCGAACGACTATGTTTCGCCCACATTTGAGGCCTTTAAGAATAATACAGTTATTATATCCGAACGACGAGCTGATGAGCGACAAAAAGTGGATCCTGCCTATAACCCTGATGTTGACCCATTAACCGGCAACCTGATTACAGGACAATATAAAAGCGGATATGGGGAGACATCAAGGGAAGTGCTGATTCCTGCATTCATTGCGGCCTATACAAAATCAAACCCATGGAAAGTCGGACTCGACCCGTTCCCGTCGGCTTTAAGAATGATGCCAAACTGGCGAATCACCTTTGATGGGTTATCAAAATTTGATTTCGTTAAACAAATATTTACGTCGATAAACCTATCTCATCAGTACAGAAGCACCTATCAGGTTGGTTCATACAATACAAACCTGAATTATGCTCCCGATGAAACGGGCATCAGCAGGATAAGGGATCTTCAAAACAACTATATTCCTCAGTATACAATTGATGTTGTGACAATCAGCGAACAGTTCAGCCCTCTTATAAATATTGATATGAACTGGAAGAACAGCCTTACCACCAGGTTTGAATGGAGAAAATCGAGAACGGTTGCTCTTAACCTAACGAGTAACCAGATAGCTGATGCAAGAATAAATGAACTGATCTTTGGTGCAGGTTACAGGTTTGATAATGTTCAGATAATTCTCAAATCGCGAAGTGGACAAAGAGCCCTGAAAAGTGATCTGAACCTGCGTTTTGATCTTTCAATAAGGGATGACAAAACTATAGCCCGAAAACTGGTGGAAGATGTAAATCAGCCTGTCGTGGGTCAAAAAGTATTCACTGCGGGCATCACCGCCGACTATGTTTTAAGCGACAGGTTCAATCTCCAGGTTTTTGCAGACCGTACAATGAATAATCCTTTTGTTGCAACCACATTTCCCACATCAAATACTAATTTCGGTTTCAGCTTGAAATTTACGTTAATACAATAATTTGGTGCCTTCAGATCAAGTGTAATTCTGACGAAATATATTGAATCGCTGTTGTATTATTCCATCCATTTTCTATATTTTTGAATAAAACCCGGGAGATTATTTCATTATAAATCTTGATAAAAATTTACTTCATGAAAAAATCAAAACCAAAACTCTCTTTTTGGCAGATCTGGAATATGAGTTTCGGATTCTTCGGTATACAGTTTGGATTTGCATTGCAGAATGGCAACGTCAGCAGGATCTTTGAAACACTCGGAGCCAAGGTTGACAGTATTCCAATATTGTGGATTGCCGCTCCTGTTACCGGACTTATTATCCAACCAATAATAGGGCATATGAGTGATAATACCTGGAACAGACTGGGACGTCGGCGGCCTTACTTTCTGACAGGTGCAATTCTGGCATCACTGGCATTGATCTTAATGCCAAATTCCCCGGTACTATGGATTGCCGCAGGGATGTTATGGATTATGGATGCTTCCATTAATATATCAATGGAACCATTCAGAGCATTTGTAGGTGATATGCTTCCTTCTGAACAGCGAACAAAAGGCTTTGCTGCTCAGAGTTTCTTCATTGGTACCGGAGCAATTATAGCATCATTTCTTCCATGGGTTCTTACAAACTGGTTTAACGTCCAGAATACTGCTCCGGCAGGTCAGATTCCTTTATCTGTTAAGCTCTCTTTTTATATTGGCGGAGCAGTATTTTTCGCAGCCGTATTAATAACAGTTATTCTTACGAAAGAATATTCTCCGGAAGAAATGAAAAATTTTTCTGAAGAGGAAGATAAGGTAATCAATACGGAGCCGGAGGAAGTTGTTTCTCTGGGCAGCGGGTCGTTTTATCGAAGGGGATTTTACTGGATAGTGGCAGGAGTGGTGGCCAGCTTGATTATTTTTTTTACATCACTGGAAAAGGAACTCTATATCCTTGCAGTCGGTTCCGGAGCTTTCGGATTGATACAGGTTATTACAGGAGTGCTTATCTCGAAGGGGAATACAGGGAGCGGGATGGTGATTGTTTTAAGAGATCTCTTCACAATGCCAAAAACAATGGGTCAACTTGCTATAGTTCAGTTTTTTTCCTGGTTTGCACTTTTTTCAATGTGGATATATACAACATCGGCAGTAACAAGCCACATATATGGGACAAGCGATCCGACGAGCGAGCTTTATAATAAGGGAGCCAACTGGGTCAGTTTTCTCTTCGGGATATATAATGGTTTTGCTGCAATTGTTGCATTTCTACTCCCTGTACTGGCAAGATGGACTAACAGAAGAATAACTCATTCAGTCAGCCTGGTGGCGGGGGGGCTCGGACTGATTTCAATAATCCTGTTTCATACTCCCGGAATGCTCGTTATTTCAATGATTGGCATTGGTCTTGCATGGGCCAGCATACTGGCAATGCCTTATGCAATACTTACCGGTTCATTACCTGCTAATAAAATGGGTACATATATGGGTATTTTTAATTTCTTCATTGTTATTCCTCAGATACTTGCAGCAAGTATTCTGGGATTCCTTGTCAGGGATCTGTTTAAAGGAGAGAGTATTTATGCGCTGGTTACGGGAGGTATTTCAATGTTCATAGCCGCAATTCTTATTCTGTTTGTTACTGACGTGGATGAGGTAAAATCAGCTAAGGTATGATGAGGATAGAAGCTTGTATTTTTGATCTTGACGGAGTAATAGTTGATACTGCCAAATACCATTTCATGGCATGGAAAAAGCTGGCTGAACAACTCGGGATAAATTTTACCGAAAAGGATAATGAACGGCTTAAGGGAGTCAGCCGTATGGAATCTCTTGAGATAATACTTGAACTGGGAAAGAAGAGTATTGGTCAAAACAAAAAAATTGAGTTAGCTACACTTAAGAACCTTTGGTATAATGATTATATCAGAAAGATGACCCCGGAAGAGATTCTTCCGGGGTCACTTGACTTTATTAACAAGCTTAAAAAGGCTGATATCAGGGTTGCAGTAGGTTCAGCAAGCAAAAATACTCCGCTGATACTCGACAGAGTAGGAATAAGTAAGCTTTTCGATGCTGTAGCTGATGGAAACAATGTAGAAAAGGCTAAACCCGATCCGGAGGTATTTCTTAAAGCAGCAAATATGTTAGGTATTGAACCAGGTAAATGTATTGTTTTTGAAGACGCTATTGCCGGGGTTCAGGCTGCACTTAATGCAGGGATGATGTGTATCGGAATAGGTTCACCTGCGGTTTTGAAAAATGCCCATATTGTTGTCAAAGGGTTATATGAAATGAGTCTTGAAAAATTGAAAATGATTGAAAAGAATATCCTGTTATGAATGACTTGTACAAAAAGGATGAGTGGCTGATCATTGAAGAGGGGTTTCACCCTGAGATGAACAGGGAGTCGGAAAGTATATTTTCGATAGGCAATGGTTATATGGGGCAGAGAGCCAATTTTGAGGAGCAATACTCAGGGGATAGTCACCAGGGTAGCTATGTGGCCGGTGTTTATTACCCTGATAAAACCCGTGTAGGATGGTGGAAGAATGGATATCCTGAATATTTTGCGAAAGTAATTAATGCTCCGGGCTGGATCGGAATAGATGTATCGGTGGGAGGAATGGCTATTGATCTTGCAAAATCGGAACTCAGCTCTTTTACAAGGATACTGAACATGAAAGAGGGTTATCTTGAGAGATCTTTCCTTACTAAAGTTTCATCAGATAAGACAATTGAAATAAATTCCAGGAGATTTGTGAGCATGGCAGAACCTGATCTGGGGATAATCAGGTATAGTGTAAAATCAGTTAATTTCAGCGGTAATCTCAGGCTGACTTCATACATTAATGCTGATGTGAAGAATGAAGATACAAATTACGGCGAAAAATTCTGGAAAGAGCTATCAAGAGAAGTATCAGTCGACCATGGGATAATTACCTCCAGGACATTGCTTACTGACTTTCATGTGTCGACAGGTATGTATTGCAGTGTATTAAAAGATGGCAAACAACCAGTTGTAAGCTCAAAGACAATCGATAAAGAGGAGTACGTGGCAAATGAGTTTTCTGTCACTATTAATCCCGGGGAAGAGGTGACACTGTATAAATTTGTGTCTGTTCTCTCTTCACTGAATAACCCTGAAAACAGTTTGATTACTGATTTAAAAAGGCGCCTTGAGGACGCCAGAAAAAAAGGCTATGATAAAATTTTCCTTGATCATAAAAATGAATGGGCAAGGATCTGGGCTGCCTCAGATGTTGTGATAGAAGGAGATATTGCCGCCCAGCAGGCAATACGATTTAATATTTTTCACCTGAATCAGACTTATACCGGGAAGGATGAACGACTTAATATTGGCCCCAAAGGATTCACCGGTGAAAAGTATGGTGGAAGCACATATTGGGATACAGAAGCATTTTGCCTGCCGTTCTTTTTAAAAACATCTGATCAGCAGGTCGGGAAAAATCTGGTACTGTACAGGTACAAGCATCTTAAAAAAAGCATAGAAAATGCAGAAAAACTGGGCTTTAAGAATGGGGCCGCGCTCTACCCTATGGTTACCATGAACGGGGAAGAGTGCCATAATGAATGGGAAATAACTTTTGAAGAGATACACCGTAATGGGGCAATAGCTTTTGCAATTTATAATTATATCAGACATACCGGCGATGAAAATTATCTCGCAGACTGGGGGCTGGAGGTATTAATTGGGATTTCAAGATTCTGGAGCCAGCGTGCAACTTACTCGGATAATATTGGGAAATATGTGATTTTAGGTGTAACAGGACCAAATGAATATGAAAATAATGTAAATAATAACTGGTACACCAACTCAATGGCAGTATGGACATTATCTTATACAGTAAGGAGTATCGGGAAACTTGAGAAGGAGAAACCTGAAAAACTCAGAGAAGTTTTCAGGAAAACTAACTTCATATTCGCTGAAGAGACAAAGAGATGGAATGAGCTTATTAATAATATGCATTTCCCCTTTGATAAAGAACAGAATGTGTTTCTCCAGCAGGACGGATTTCTGGATAAGGAAATAAGAAAAGCCGATACCATTCCTCCTGATGAAAGGCCAATAAATCAGCACTGGTCGTGGGACAGGATCCTCAGATCATGCTTCATTAAACAGGCTGATGTTCTTCAGGGGTTGTATGTGCTGGAAGATCAGTTTGATACAGCTGCAATTAAAAGAAGCTTCGATTTTTATGAACCGATGTGTGTTCACGAATCTTCATTATCAGCCTGTATCCATTCAATAATAGCATCAAGGATAGGGAACATTGAAAAGGCGTATGAACTGTATCTGCGTACTGCGCGACTTGATCTTGATGACTATAATAATGAAGTCTCAGATGGCCTTCATATTACAAGCATGGCCGGAACATGGCTGGCCGTTGTTGAAGGATTCGGAGGCATGCGTATTGATAATGATAAGATCAGGCTTAACCCCTTAATCCCGGTCAACTGGGTTTCATATTCTTTTCATGCACGATTTCGGGGGATCCTGCTTGAAGTAAGGGTGACAAAAAAAAGTGTTTTTGTAAGTAATCTGTCAAAAAAACAATTGAAGATTGTCCTTTATGACAGTAATTACCTGGTGGAAGGTAACGAAAAACTTGAAGTTGACCGGAAAACAAAGTAAATTTGATGAATTGTCAACGATCAGAAAATCAAATCTGAAATAGATTACTTAATTCTTAATATTATGGATAAACTACATGCCGGCCTGCTGGTCCTATTACTGGCGGCTCTAATTACTATTGCAGGATGCACTCTTTTCGGGGGTAAAAAAGAAATTAAACCTTTCGTATCTGAAGTAGTACATCCTGACTGGTCAAAGAACTCTGTTTTGTATGAAGTCAATGTCCGGCAATATACACCGGAAGGAACTTTCAACGCGTTTGCTGAACATCTTTCCCGACTGAAATCGCTTGGCATTAATGTTTTATGGTTTATGCCAACTTTCCCGATTGGAATCACTAACCACAAGGGAGAATTAGGCAGTTATTATTCTGTAAAGGACTTTATGGATGTTAATCCTGAGTTTGGAACTCTTGATGATTTTAAGTCAGTCATAGCAAAGGCTCATGGTATGGGTATGCATGTTATCATGGACTGGGTACCTAATCACACTTCGTGGGATAATAAACTCACCGTTGAGCATCCTGACTGGTATGTTAAAGATGCCAAAGGAAATTTTACACCTCCCATAGGTACTGACTGGACCGATGTAATTCAGCTTGACTGGACAAAGAAAGGTTTGCAGGATTATATGATAGATGCGATGAAATACTGGGTTGATATGGGAGTTGATGGTTTCCGTATTGACCACCCACATAATACCCCTAAGGAATTCTGGGAAAGAGCCAGAACAGAACTTAATAAATTACAACCTGTGCTGCTTATTGGAGAAATTGAGGAACCTACATATTTTCTTGAGAAAGGCTTTGATATGAACTATGCCTGGGAGATGTATCACCTTATGGTAAATATAGCACAGCGAAAAGACAGTGTTAAGGCACTTGCAAAGTATTATGAGAAAGAATGGGCTACATATCCTAATAACGTATACAGGCTCCTGTTTCTTACCAATCATGATGAAAATTCCTGGGGTGGAACAATCGACTCATTAATGGGGCCGACACAGAAACCCTTTGCTACTCTTATCTTCACCTCACAGGGAGTTCCCCTGATTTACAGCGGACAGGAAGTATGCCTTAACAAGAAACTTAAATTTTTTGTAAAAGATACAATTAATTGGGATACATGCAGCCTGACAGGGTTTTACAGGAATCTGGTATCACTGAAAGAGAAAAATAAAGCTTTGTGGAACGGTGATTTTGGAGGTGCCATGGTTAAGATACCAACCAATAAGACAAATAAAGTTTTTGCTTTTTACAGGGAGAAAGCTGATAACAGGGTCGTTGTATTCCTGAATATCAGCAAGAAGAATGTAGCAGTAAAGCCCGATATGAAAAACATTGGTGGAGATTACACGGAATATTTTACAGGAATGAAAATCACACTTCCTCTGAATGATTCTTTAAGACTTGAACCATGGGGGTATAAGGTATTTATAAGGTAAAAATGCAAATTGCAAAAATCAAAAGGTTGTTAATATCCTCAATTAGCCCCCCCTTGGGGGGGTTGGGGGGTATTACATACAGATTGAGGAGTATCTTTTATATAACAACAACTTTCCTTTCGCTATTATTCATCAGTTTTTTAATTCCCGGTTGTGGCCAGCAACAAGTCAAAAGCACTATCCCTGCTGACAGCTCTCTTGCTTCGGTCCCTGGTTGGGCTAAAGAGGCGATCTGGTATCAGATCTTTGTTGAACGGTTCCGGAATGGAGATCCCTCTAACGATCCAACTCCAGCAGATATGTATGGTTCTTATCCCGAATACCTGCCTTCAAACTGGAAGATTACCCCATGGGGTCACGACTGGTATTCACACGATCCCTGGCTCGACAGTGTAAGAGTAAGCGGGTTTTATTCAAAGATACAGGCACGTCGTTATGGAGGTGACCTGCAGGGTGTGCTTGATAAAATCGATTATCTCCAGTCACTTGGTGTTACAGCAATATACTTTAACCCGCTGAATGATTCTCCTTCATTGCATAAATATGATGCAAGAAACTATGCACATATAGACAGAAATTTTGGCCCTGATCCCAGGGAAGACGCTGCAATTATTGATTCCGAAATACACGATGATCCATCAACATGGAAATGGACCTCTGCCGATAAGCTGTTTCTGAAGGTTGTTAATGAATTCCACAAAAGAGGTATCAGGGTGATCATGGATTATTCATGGAACCATACAGGGAAGATTTTCTGGGCATTGGACGACATCAGGAAGAATGGGAAGAAATCAAAATTCGTCGACTGGTATAACATTATTCAGTTTGACGATCCGTCCACGCCACAGGATGAATTCAGGTATGAGGGCTGGGGAGGCAATAATCCATGGATGCCGGTATTCAAAAAAGATATTATTCCTCGCGGTAATAAGACTATGCCCTTTGAGGGAAATTTTCATTCTGAATCATTAAAGCGTCATATTTTTGATGTTACAAGACGATGGCTTGATCCTGACGGCGACGGGAATCCCTCAGACGGAGTTGACGGATTCCGTCTTGATGTGGCGGGTGAAATTCCTATGGGATTCTGGCGTGAATACAGGAAGGTGGTCAGATCTGTTAATCCGGAAGCATACCTTGTAGGAGAGATCTGGTTTCAGGAATGGCCGGATAAGCTTATGGATCCGGTAGTATACCTTAAGGGCGACCAGTTCGATGCGGTAATGAATTACAGATGGTACAGGATAGCCAGAAGTCTGTTCGGTCAGGCCGAACCTGCCCTGAAGCCTTCTGAATTTGTTACGGAGATTAATCATATTGACAAAGGAATAACCACAGATAACCTGGAGACAATGATGAATGTAGCATCAACACACGATACTCCGCGTTTGTCAACATCACTTTTTAATAAAACATTGTATAAATATCAGGCTAAACCAAGTGATAATCCTGATTATAAAATCTATAAACCCGATGACCCGACCAGGAAGGAACAGCAAATGCTTCTTATCCATCAGTTCACATTCATTGGGGCACCACAGATATGGAATGGGGAAGAGGTGGGTATGTGGGGAGCCGATGATCCAGATTGCAGGAAGCCTCTTGTATGGGATGACCTGACCTATGAGGATGAAAGGGCCAATTATGATCCGTCAGGAAGCAGGCCTGTAGATATGGTAAGACCAGATAAGGTACTTCTGAGTTTTTACAAGCGGCTCTGCAAAATGAGGAAAGATAATCCGGTTCTTATCTATGGCGATCTATCTTTTTTATTGTCTGATGATAAGAAAATGCTGCTGGCTTACAGCCGCAAGCTTGATAATAATGAGATAATAGCCATTTTTAACCGTTCTGAAAATCCGCAAACAGTAAAACTGCCTGTTAAAACCAATGGGAATTATGAAGACATCCTTTCAGTCAGTTCTGTTTTTGTTAAATGCAAAAACAACTATCTTGAGATAACTCTTGAACCTCTTTCTGCCAGGGTTATGCGTATAACAGGAGGGTAGCTATATTTTTAGTTCTTCCATTTAAGAGACGAGCCATGGTTAATAAATTATGTCTTTTGTCATCTTTGATAATTAAAAAAATATTTATTTTTGGCTGGCTTGAAAAAAAGGAAATGATGAATTTAATATAAAATCTAAAACCGTCCCAGTTATGAATGTTCCCGAAAGTTTATTATACACAAAAGATCATGAGTGGCTTCGCGTCGAAGGCGACATGGCTTATGTAGGCGTTACTGATTTTGCACAGGGTGAGCTTGGCGATATTGTTTTTATAGAAATTGAAACGCTTGGGGAAAATCTTGAGAAAGAGGAGGTATTTGGTACCATCGAAGCTGTGAAAACAGTGTCTGACATGTTTATGCCGGTAAGCGGTGAGATACTTGAGGTAAACCCGGCACTTGAAGATACACCCGATGTTGTTAACAAGGATCCTTACGGCAAAGGCTGGATGGTTAAAATTAAGGTCACAAATCCTTCGGAGGTTAATGACCTGCTGTCTCCTGAAAAATATAAGGCCCTGCTTTAAAGAGTCTTTTTAACTTCGAATTCCTGGTAACCTTCAATTACGTCACCAACTTTTATATCATTAAAGTTGTGGATGTTGAGACCGCATTCATAGCCGCCGACAACTTCTTTGACATCATCCTTGAATCTTTTAAGCGATCCCAGTTCCCCGGTATAAATAACTATACCATCGCGGATAATTCTCACCCGGGTATTCCTTGTTATTTTTCCCTCTTTTACATAGCAGCCTGCAACTGTTCCGACTTTAGTTACTTTAAATATCTCACGAATTTCAAGTGTAGCAACAATCTCTTCTTTAACTTCCGGCATCAGCATACCTTCCATTGCAGATCTGATTTCTTCTATGGCGTTGTATATTATTGAGTACAGACGCACATCTATCTCCTCCTTTTCTGCCAGTCGCCGGGCGCTCAATGAGGGACGTACCTGGAATCCCACGATAATAGCATTGGATGCTGCAGCAAGAAGAATGTCTGATTCAGATATTTGTCCGACAGCTTTATGGATAATATTAAGCTGGATCTCAGGTGTTGAAAGCTTTATAAGTGAATCGCTCAGTGCTTCAACAGAACCATCAACATCACCTTTAACAATAATATTAAGTTCCTGGAAGTTGCCAATGGCAATCCTTCTTCCTATTTCGTCGAGGGTAATATGTTTCTGAGTACGCAGGCCCTGCTCTCTCTGAAGTTGGGCTCTTTTTGTAGCAATATCTTTGGCTTCGCGGTCGCTGTCCATAATGTTAAACTTATCACCTGCCTGGGGTGCCCCGTTAAGGCCCAGGATAAGAGCAGGAGTGGCAGGCCCTACTTCATCAACCTTATTCCCTCTTTCATTATACATTGCTTTGATATGCCCGAAGCAACTTCCGGCAAGCATTATGTCTCCAACCCTTAGGGTTCCGGCTTTAACCAGCACTGTTGCCGTAAATCCTCTTCCCTTATCGAGAGAAGATTCAATGACTGTACCGAGAGCTGGTTTCTCGGGATTTGCTTTCAACTCAAGCATTTCAGCCTCAAGGAGAATTTTATCAAGGAGAATATCAATATTAAGTCCACTTTTTGCAGAGATCTCCTGCGACTGGTATTTTCCTCCCCAATCCTCCACCAGGTAGTTCATTGCTGCAAGGGCTTCTTTTATCTTATCCGGGTTTGCAGAAGGCTTATCAATCTTATTAATAGCGAAAATGATTGGTACCCCTGCTGCCGAAGCATGATTGATGGCTTCTTTTGTCTGGGGCATCACTCCATCATCAGCAGCAACCACAATAATAGCTATATCAGTAATCTGTGCTCCCCTGGCTCTCATGGCAGTAAATGCCTCATGACCGGGAGTATCAAGAAAAGTTATCTGGCGTCCATCTGCAAGGATAACCCCGTAAGCACCTATATGCTGAGTAATACCGCCTGCCTCGCCTGCAATAACATTTGTATTCCGGATATAGTCAAGCAGTTTTGTTTTTCCATGATCAACATGCCCCATTACAGTAACGATAGGCGGCCTTGACTTAAGATCTTCCTCTTCATCTTCCTCTTCCCTGACAGCTTCCTGCAGTTCAGCACTAACAAATTCTACCTTGAAGCCAAATTCATCGGCAAGAAGAGCCATCGTTTCAGCATCGAGACGCTGGTTGATTGATACAAAAAGTCCCAGGTTCATACAGGTTGAGATAATTTCAGTCACAGGGATGTTCATCATCGATGCAAGTTCATTAACTGATACAAACTCTGTTACTTTAAGAATATTCTTGTCGAGTTCCAGTTTATCGGCTACCTCCTGATGTTTCTGGCTGATAGCCTCTCTTTTTTCCCTTCTGTACCTTGAGCCTTTCGATTTACCCTTCGTTGTCAGCCTGGCAAGAGTCTCTTTTATCTGCTTCTGTACTTCTTCTTCGTTAACTTCGGCTCTTAAAGGTCTCTTTTTTACGACCTTCTTACCTCCGGTCTTATCTTTCTTATCGGTAGGGACTGGCTTTGCTAAAGGAGATCCTTCCTTTTCTTTAGATATTCTTTTTCTTCTTTTCTTTCTCCTGAAATCCTGATCTCCGCTAACCTTTACAGGCTGAAATGATGTCTTTTTCTTTTCCTCTGCAGGTAAGTCTATCCTGCCGACAACCCTGGGACCGGTCAGTTTCTTAAAGTCAGTCTTATATAATGCAACGACATCGTCTTCCACTTCCTCTATTAAGCCATTATCAATAATATCATCAATAATAGTATCTTCATCTTCCACTTCAGGTTCTTCTTTTTCACTTTTTTCGCCTTTTCCCGGTTCTTTCTTACCAGCTGTAATTTTCTCTTCCTGTTTTTGTTCCTTTTCCCCGCTTATTTTTTCCTTTGAAGCAGATTTAGCTTTTTCTGTAGGCTTTTCTTCGGATTTTCCTTTTTTACCTGGTTTAGCCTCTTTAGCGACAGTGTCGAGATCGATTTTACCAACAATATGCAGATCTATATTTGTCTTTGTTTTTGCCTCTTTATCAGTTAATGGGGCGGCCGGTGTTTCTTTTTCAGGTTCAGTCTTTTCCTTTGCTGGTTTTTCAGGTTCCTGCGTGGCTGCAGTTTTTATCTTTTCAGCTTCTTCTTTGGGAGGGACCGGTTTATCTGCTTTAGGTTTCAGCGTTTTTTCAAGGTCAATTTTACCAACCAGCCTGATATCAGGTTTCTTTATCTCTGTTTTTATAACATCAGTGTTCGTGATTCCTGAAGAGTCTTTAACAATGACATCTTCATCCTTTTCAGAGTCCTCTGAATCAGTATGCTCTGAAAAATCGTCAATAGAAACAGTCTCTTTTTTTCTGTGAAGATCTTTAAGAATAAGTTTCTCTGATTCTTTTTTTACACTGATATCAGTACTATATTCTTTTACAAGCAGAATGTATGCTTCATGCGGAAGTTTAGTATTTGGGTTGGGATCAAGATCGAACCCTTTCTTGTGAAGAAAATCCACAATGGTGGATATTCCCACATTAAATTCGCGGGCTGCCTTACTTAATCTTGTAACCTTAATCTCTTCTGTCATAAATATGCCTTGCCTTTATTAAAAATTTCAAACACTTTTACAATAGTGTTTATATCATTTCCCTATTCAAATTCGGCCCTGAGTATGTTAACCACTTCTTTTACTGTTTCCTCTTCCAGATCGGTTCTTTTAACCAGATCGCTGATTGACAGGTTGAGTACACTTCTCGCCGTATCGCAACCGATAGCTTTGAGTTCATCGATTATCCATCCTTCTATTTCATCGCCAAATTCTTCAAGATTAACATCTTCTTCATCTTCTCCGCCAGGTTCTCTGTAAACATCTATCTCATAACCAGTGAGCTGGCTGGCAAGTTTAATATTAAGACCGCCTTTGCCAATTGCGAGCGACACTTCATTCGGCTTCAGGAATATTTGTGCCCTCATTGTCTCGTCATCAAGTTTGATAGAGGTTATTTTAGCGGGACTGAGGGCTCTCTGTATGAATAGCTGATTGTTGGAAGTATAATTAATCACATCGATATTTTCATTACGCAACTCCCTTACAATACCATGAATTCTCGATCCTTTCATCCCAACACATGCACCTACCGGATCAATTCTTTCGTCATATGATTCAACAGCCACTTTGGCCCGTTCCCCGGGCACTCTCACAATCTTCTTAATGGTAATAAGTCCGTCAAAAATTTCAGGCACCTCCAGTTCAAATAATCTCTCGAGAAACACGGGAGAGGTACGGCTGAGAATAATGAAAGGTGTATTGTTCCTCATCTCAACTTTTATAACTACTGCCCTGATCGAATCCCCTTTTCTGAAATGATCAGATGGTATCTGTTCGCTTTTTGGAAGAATAAGTTCATTACCGTCATCATCAAGAACAAGAATCTCTCTCTTCCAGACCTGGTAAACCTCTCCTGTTACAATTTCGCCAATCCTGTCTTTGTATTTTATATAGATATTGTTCTTTTCAAGGTCGAGGATCCTTGCGGTAAGATTTTGCCTCAATGACAATATTGCCCTTCTTCCGAAGTCGAGAAATTTAACCTCATCAGAAACTTCTTCTCCGACTTCATAATCTTCATCAATCTCTTTTGCTTTTGAAAGAGGAATCTGCATAACAGGATCGTTAAAATCATTATCGTCAACAACAACCCTGTTTCTCCATATTTCGAAGTCACCTTTGTCGATATTTACTATAATGTCAAAATTATCAGCCGAACCATATTTTTTTGCAAGCATACTCCTGAATACATCTTCAAGAACACTCATCATTGTAGGCCGGTCAATATTTTTCAGTTCCTTAAATTCCGAAAAAGTGTCGATCAAATTAACATTTTCCATCTGGTGTAAACCCCTTATTATTACTTAATTGTTAAAATTACTTTTGTTGATTTTATCTGGTCAAAATTAAAAGAAATATCTGCTATTTCTTTTGCTTTTCCCCTGCCTTTGAGTTCTGCTTCGAGCTCAAACCCACCTACTGTGACATTTTTGAGCTTTCCTGAATGCTTTATTCCTTCAAGGTCTATGACTTCAACTTTCTTCCCCTCATTTTTATAGTACTGTTCAGGAACTACAAATGGCATGTCAAGTCCTGGAGATGATACCTGCAACTCATAATCCTCTTTATCGCGGTCAATGTTCATTTCTATGTGGCGATGAACTGCAGCACATTCATCAATTGTTATACCTTCGTTTTTATCGGCAAGCACAGTTATCCTGTTTGAACTGCTTACTTTAACAGCTACAATAAATAGTTCAGTTCCCTTTATGAACTCTTTGACTATTCCCAGTATGTCCTGTTTATCTATCATTTTATAAAAACCGATAACAAAATAGGGGACTCTGGTCCCCTAGGTCACAAATTCCCCCTCAATTCGGATGCAAATGTAAATATTATTATTTAATCACCAAAATTATTCACATTAATAATGAAGTATTCGGCTTGTGGTTCAAATATGTAGCTAAAAAATCAGCAAACATTTCGATATTTGCAAAGGACTTAAAAAATAGCTTATCTGACCAGAAATAATTCAGGTGTCATTGTGAAACAAACTGACATATACAGTAATATCGACAGGTTGCTCCTTGAAAATTGTACGTTATGTCCCAGAGAATGCAGGGTTGACCGGTTTGAAAACGCAACCGGCTATTGCGGAATTGATGCAGGGTTTGAAATTGCGTCGATTTGTATACACAGGGGAGAAGAGCCTTCCATTAGCGGGAGCGGTGGAATATGCAATATTTTTTTCAGGGGATGCAATCTTCGTTGCCTTTATTGCCAGAATCATGAAATCAGCCATGCTGCCAGTGTAAGTTCTGATTCGGGAATGGATTTAGGGGTTGTACTTGATAAAATATCTGATATATTGGAGCAGGGTATTAAATCTGTCGGTTTTGTATCGCCTTCTCATGTTGTTCCTCAGGTTAAAGCAATAATCCATGGATTACATACCCGGGGGTATAAACCAATAACAGTATATAATACAAATAGTTACGATAAAGTTGAGACTATCAGAAGCCTTGACGGTATGATTGACGTTTATCTGCCGGATTATAAATATGTCACATCCTCACTTGCTGAAATATATTCCGATGCCTCTGACTACCCGGAAGTTGCCCTGAAAGCTATTAAGGAGATGTATTTTCAGAAGGGATCGGCTCTCATAACAGATGATAAAGGTATGGCAGAAAACGGGTTGCTGATGCGCCATCTTGTTTTGCCTGGTCATGCTGAGGAGAGCAAAATGGTGCTAAGAAAGATTGCGGAAGAACTATCGACGGGAGTTAGCTTATCATTGATGTCGCAATATCATCCAACCCCTCTGGTAAAAAATCATTCGGTACTGAACAGATCACTTTACAGGTCGGAATATGAGTCGGTGGTTGAGGCAATGGAGGAACTTGGATTCAGAAACGGATGGGTCCAGGATATGGATAGTTTTCAGAATTATCGGCCCGATTTCAGCAAAGAGCATCCGTTTGAATAAAAGGCGCAAAGGCGCAAAGGCACAAAGGCGCAGAGGCGCAATGGTTCATCGGAATGAAGCAAAGACCGGAGGATAGCAAGACCGCAAGACCGCAAGACCGCAAGACATACATCCTACATGAATTTCTCCCTTTTCTGCAGATTGTAAAGAGCGGCAAGCAGGAACACCAGTATACCCGTCATTAGTATAATTCTGTTTTTAAGAGTTATTATTGCCCATGTAGTTTCATTGACATCGTATGGAAGCCCGTACGGATTTAAAAATACATTCCACTGGCTTTTACGGAGCCCGTCACTCAGTATCAAAAAGAATAACCCAAAGATGATCATAACAACCGCTGTGCCATTTCCGCTTCTTACTACAGTGGACAGCATGAATGCCATAGTGCCAAGAAATATAACGGGGTACATTACCTGCACGGTCATATTTAAAATTTGAAATTTAACAATTAGTAAAGAAGAAAGAAAGGTGAATACCAGTATTATCAAAAAGGCGATCGCAAAAATAAGCACAATCCTTACAAGCCAGACCTTATACCTGTAGTTGGGAATTCCGAAAAGAATCTCAATCGTTCTTGCATCCTGATCATTCTGTATTCCGAAAACAGTAGGATAGAAAACCAGAAGAATGCCAGGAAAGAGTAACACTTCATACATGTCACTCATATTTGCAACATCTGTATCAAAAACATAAATAACTGATAATCCGAGATAGAACAGGACTGAACCGGCCAGAAACCAGATGAACCGGTTCGCAAAGATGATCCGCAGGTTATAGATGATCATCTTATATATGAGATTAAAAATATTATATATGCGATTTGTTTTCATTTTCAGATGTTTTGTTAATTGCAGATCCGTTAATATCTTTTTTCCTTAAGAGCCACAGGTAAGCATCTTCCAGATTAGGCAGGGCATTTATTGCTCCCTCCCATGGAGAAAACTCAGAGATTACCCTGACCCTGACATTATTCCCTTCCGACATATGATGCACAACAAGATGATTTTCAACAAATGTTCCAAACTCATCTGCCGGGATATTAAACTGCCATACGTGTCCCTCAGCCTCTAATGTCATGTCGATTGGAGTCCCGAGGTATCTTAATCTTCCTTTATTCAGCACTGCTACCTGGTTGCATGAGCTGGAAATATCTTCAATAATGTGTGTCGAAAAAATAACAACTCTTTCACGGCTTAACTCAACCAGCAGATTTCTGAACCGGATTCGTTCCCTCGGATCGAGTCCTGCTGTTGGTTCATCAACAACAAGAATCCTGGGGAGATGAAGCAGAATCTGGGCAATGCCCATTCTCTGTTTCATTCCACCAGAGTAAGAACCTATTTTATCATGCCTTCTTTCTTCCATATGTACCGCCTGGAGGACATATGTAACTCTCTCTTCCCTGGTTCTGGCATCAATAATATTTTTCAGCATAGCCTGGTAATGAAGATATTCATTAGCCGTCATATTCTCATAACTCCCGAATTCCTGCGGCAGATATCCTATAAGGCCCTGGAGTTCTTCTCTCATTTTCTGGGTATCGAGTCCATTGATCCAAACCTTTCCATAACTCTGTTCCAGTATTCCGCAGATTATTCTCATAAGAGTGGTTTTTCCTGCACCGTTAGGGCCCAGAAGTCCAAACATACCATTACCGATGTTCAGGGAAACACAACTTAATGCTTTGAACGGTTTTTTCTTTTTACCAATGAGGGGAACTGCTGCTACGATCTTATAAACAGTTTTTCTGACCCCTTTGAACTTTCCTTCAAGCCTGTAGATATCAATGCTTTCCCTGGTGAGTTTTTGTCCTGTTTTGTAGATAAAGAGGCCGGAGAACCAGATAAAGCCAAGGATCAGTACAACCACAATATTATTCCATTTCACCTGGAACCAGATAAGGTTCAG
>Ga0315542_1000170_pt1 | contig 37218 bp, 34 predicted proteins | sample SalMarSW160120MG_FD_202541 | JGI IMG/M metagenome (GOLD analysis project Ga0315542, IMG submission 202541) | Salt marsh sediment microbial communities from the Plum Island Ecosystem LTER, Massachusetts, United States - Salt Marsh Sediment SW1601-20 ...
TTCCGTAACCAGAAATTGAAAATCCCGGATATTAGCATGATCTATGCGAGGATAATATACTTCATTCACAATACCTTGGGATAAGGTAAACCAAACTAAACTTCCCCTAGAAATGGACGTTCCTACACCATCTTTTGCGCTTGATGTCCACTTAGGTGCATTTCCAGGATGCCCTGGGGCTGCAACATCCTTTAATTCTTGTTTTTCTGTCATATATGATCATCTCCCCAATTCTCGAGGATGTTTTCCAACCCGCCAGTGTTCTTCAATCTCTTCCAAGGTTCTCTCTTTTGTTTCTGGAACATAGCGATATGTAAAGATAACGGCAATAATGCCTACAGCAGCATAGAGCCAAAACGTACCAGAACGTCCTAATAGCTGGATAAACGTCAAAAATGTTAGAGATATAATCAAATTGGAACCCCAATTGGCTTCGGTTACTATACTCATTGCTAGACCTCTTACTTTTAAAGGATAAATCTCGGATATCAATAACCAAAAGACGGGTCCTAATCCAATAGCAAAGAAGCCAACATACGCCATCAAACCTATTGCTGCTAGTGTACCTAATTGATTTAACAAGCTCGGTAGAATGAATGCTATTCCAAGCATTATTAGCATACCACTCATACCAGCTAACCCAATTAACAAAAGCTTGCGTCGTCCCACGCGATCTAATAGAAAGATCGCAACAACAGTAAACCCTACATTAACGAATCCTACTACAAAAGTTGCAAATATAGCAGCAGCAGATGAATGGAACCCTGCAAATTCAAAAATCGTTGGAGCATAGTATATTACGGTATTTATTCCTGTAATTTGTTGGAGGATGGCCAATGATACACCCACTATCATTGCCGGTTTTATTAAAGGGCTAAATAGTTCCTTTCTTCCTCCTTTTTGTTTATTAAGACTGTTAAGGATTTCATCAAGTTCATCCTTAACGTTATCTTTCATTCGAATTTTTTTCAATGTTGAACTAGCTTTATCCATTTTTCCCTCATTAACTAACCATCTTGGACTACTCGGCATAAAAATCATAGCGACGAATAACACTGTTGCTGGAATAGCCGCTAATCCAAACATATATCTCCATCCGTTTATAGGAGCGAGCGCGTAATCTACCCCATAAGAGATCACGATTCCTATGGTAATGAATAATTGATTGAATGTCACTAATGATCCACGGATCTTTGGTGGAGACAATTCAGAGATATAGAGAGGAGCAATAAAGGATGCCATCCCTATAGCTATACCAACAATAACTCTTCCGATGATTAATATAATTACATTTGGGGATACTGAGGTCCCAATCGCACTCCCGGCAAAAATAATAGCGGCGAAAATGATCATTTTTCTACGTCCAAAACGATCTGCTAGCGATCCACCCACAAAAGCTCCAATTATTGCACCAATTAATACCGCACTGATGACTAACTCCTGCATGAAGGATCCAAGTGCAAATTCTTGTTTAATAAAAAGAATTGCACCTGATATTACTCCAGTGTCATAACCAAATAGCATACCGCTTATCCCAGAAATTATTGCAATGATGTAAATTTCAGTATTTTTAACTATTGATATTTTAACCATTTTCTCACCCAAATTCGCTTTATGCATAAATATTTCAATCTCATTTATAATACTTGTGTGTAAAAAATATTAATATCTGTTTACTATCCATTTTAAGCAAGATCATTTATATTAATAACCCAATTGAGTTGAGCAAGCTGGATAAGGAAAATCAAAAAGAATCAAAAAATCTTGAAAAAGTAATTATGCTTAGAACATGATAATTTCATTATCAAAATGCATTATTGCTTCTTTAGGCGTTTCTTCTTCTCTTGCCCTTGAATAAATCAATTTTCCAGAAGAAACCATGTAAAACTCTGAACTAAAATCCTACATTTGATTTCAATGCTGCATGTATTTCGTGCCCATCGATCGAAAAAATGGAATAAATTTAAAGATAAGGATTTACATTCTCTTTATTTTCTCTAATTTATTTCATATTTTAAGTTATTATTCTATTGTACAATATGATATTCCTTTTTATTTCATTAGAACTACTTTATTTAAGTCTATTTGATATTACATGTTATTATGACTGAAATTGCTACATTTGGTGCAGGATGTTTTTGGGGAGTCGAACAAAAGTTCGGTAAGCTAAAAGGTGTTATCGATACTGTAGTTGGATATACTGGAGGATCTACTGAAAATCCATCATATAAAGATGTATGTACTAACAAAACGGGTCATGCAGAAGTGGTACAGGTTACTTTCGATCCTTCGATTGTATCATATGAAGAATTATTAGAAATTTTTTGGAATATGCATAACCCTACAACATTGAATCGTCAAGGTTGGGATGTAGGAACTCAATATAGATCAGCTGTATTTTATCATGATGAGGAACAACGATTAGCTGCGATAACTCTTAAGGAAAAGCTAGATAAATCGGGTAAATATAATAAACCAATTGTTACTGAAATAGTTCCCATATCAAAATTTACTCGTGCTGAAGAATATCATCAAAAATATCATGAAAAAAATAGTTAATCAATAGTCACTACCTAATCCTATTTTTCAGTAAGATTTTAGGAGAATTTATTTCAGATTATGTAATTTTGTTAACAATTTATCTCTATGTCTATCCCATACTTTATCTACAGCTTTTCTCACAGCAAATTTGACTATTTTTCTTACGCCATATCTATTCATTCTGGGACCCAACTTGCTGAATACTTTCTCAACTATGAGAGTTTTTAATAATTCCTCTAAAGAAGCATCTTTAGATATTTTATCTATGAATAATGCTAAGGCTTTCTCAGCCAAGACATCAATTTTTTTTCTTATTTCGGGCGTTAGTTGTTCATCCATAGTAAAACCTCAAAAATTTTACTCATCTTATGGAGTTAATCTTTATAAATGGGTCTTTTTCACAACACCTTAATAGTTGCACTTAATTAGATGTCCATCTTTAAGATGTTCATGCTAAATCATAGATTAATAGATCCTCCAAGAAAACCCCAAGATTTTCTAAAATCTGCGACTGAATTTTTGCAAAGACATGCGAAAGGCAAAAAGGTATTCTGTGCTCTTTCAGGAGGCGTGGATAGCTCAGCTACTTACATGGTTTTAAAGGAGGCGGATATCGAGATGATTCCCGTATTTATTGATCATGGTCTCATGCGCATCATTCGAGGCGTAGAAGAGAGAGAATATATTAAAAAAGTATTTCCCGATGTAAAAGTTATTGATATTAGAGATGATTTTCTTCCTAAAATCCTTGGAGAAGAAGATGCCGAAAAAAAGAGAAAATTATTCAAAAGAGCATATTCAAATACTATAAGTAAGGTCATTAGGGAGGAAAATTGTGATTTACTCGCAGATGGTACCATTCTTCCAGATATAGAAGAGAGTTTTGGAGCTTTGATTACAGAATTAAAAGAATCGATGACTCTTGAAGAAGAAAAGGCACTCATGGAAAAAAATAAGAAAGGATTTGTAAAAAGCCAACATAATTTAGATATTGAATATGAGGTAGAAGCAACGTTACAACCAGTAGCTAGTTTAACTAAACCAGAAATTCGAGATATTTTGAAATATTTAAATTTACCAATTGAGCACGTATATAGAAAGGCATTCCCTGGTCCAGCACTCGCTGCAAGAATAATAGGTCCTGTATCAATGGAGAATCTTTCATATGAAAAAAAGGTACATGACATAGTTGAGTCAACAATAGAAGATTATTACATGGAAAACCATGGTAAAACAATGATCATAAATGAAAAGGGTGAACAAGAACCATTCCAAGCTTTTGCAGTAACTACAACTGATATATTATTACGTAAAGTCACTGGAATTTTAAATGGACAGAGAACCTATGAAGTTCCTCTATCAATTAAAGGTGAATGGGATTTTGATAAGTTAACTCGTTTTGCTTCTCAGATCAAGGGATATTCCCGAGCGTTATATGAACTACATGAGAGCCACCAAGGGATATATGATACCGTAATACGATCAATTAATAGTATTGATGCTAGAACTGCCAGTGTTACCGAGCTACCAATCAGTTTAATTGAAGAGATTAAGTACAAATTACTCGAAATCCATGATACAAAAAATATCTATTTCGATATTACATCTAAACCTCCAGGAACCATAGAGTACGTTTAAGTGGGTTAAACTTGTAAGAATGTTATCTAACAATTAACAGTCTTTTTTTTTCGTTATTTCTGTTTTTAAATGCCATGAAATCAATAAAACTATTTAAAAAAACTTCTAATAAGAGATCAAAATCATATCACTCAAGAGTATGATGATAAAATTTTTATATACAAATGTTATTAACAACCTTAAACAAAAAGTTGATTTGAAAATAAGATGTGGAAAAACAAAGGTTATATTGTTGCATATATCGCAGGTTTTTTTGGAATTTTATCTCTTATTACTCCAATCGCATATCATGATGATTCTTTAGTAGCATCGTATATCTGGATGTGGGGTTTATATACGTGGAGATTACTTCTTGGTGACACTACTTTTAATTTTAGTGAGGATACAAACTATTTGACCTGGGGTTTGATAGCTACTTTTTTAATTTTAATAGCAACCATCTCAATTATTATAACTGCTCGAAAAGCAGGCAAAAGAAGTCGAAATTATGGAGTCTTGTGGTTTCTGTGCGGAATATTATTTATCGCAGCTCCAATAGTTTTTTACTTCGGTCTTACATCAGATTTACCCTCTTGGCTAACTGACTTGTTCTGGGATTTTTATAGTCTTCACTTCGCGTTTATTGGATCCTTTATAGCTGGTATATTCGCTATTTTTAGTGCTTTCATGAAATAAAAAAATGCTCATCTAGATTTTATGATATTCAAAACCTAAAATTTGTAGTTTTTTATTACAACTTTTTTTTTTCTATAATTTCACTGATAAATTTGAATTCTAATTTTTAGTACTCATCTTTTCGATACATTTAGAAAATTGGAATTTTAAGACTACTCTTTTTTATCGAACGATTAACAGGTCATAAAAACTTAGTTATTGATCAAATTATATTTTAGATGATCAAATTTCTATAAAAAGTCACATATTGATCATTTGAACATGACAAACTATAAAATTTCTAAAATTTTAACCCTTGATAGTTCGTAAATGTACAAAAAACAAATACGAGTTTGATCGATTTAATTTTTTTTTTGTATGTATTACTATAACAGAAATGTCGAAATTTGATCATATTTAAATATTCGGATCGCCTTTACGAACTTGGAGCAGAAAAAAATGAATTTTTCAGAAAAAGCCGAAGAAAAAGCATTGGATAATTTTAAAAACATCAAGAAATCAATTAAAGGATTGTTCGATGTTATCAATTTGGGAGTTTCTGAGGATTTGTATTTAAACGCTGGAAAGGAAAACATTGAAGGGTTATACCAGAATTTTCTTGAATTAATGATGAATGATTCGGGATTGCGAAAAGTTGCAAAGAAAATTCAAGACTCTCAAGTGGAAATTGATATTACCTTGGATGATTATTTAGTTGAAAATTTAGAAGAAGATCTTCAATAAAATCATTTTATCTTTTTAAAATATTCAAATTAAAATCAGACTTCCAATTCTTTTTAAGGTATTTATTTATCGAAGAAAATTGGATGATTCTTTTAGTTTTATTAATTTAGTAGAGTATTCAGGACATATTTTGTAGTCTGGAAAATTACATAAATTCGGATTCTGTGGCAAAGTACAAAAATGACAGAAAGGACACGCTAATATATTTTCCGCGAGATTACTGTTGGATTCAATGGTCATTATTTAAAACCTATTTTTTATCATTATTAAACTTAAAATGTAATTTTCTTTGTTCGTTATATTGATATTAACTTTCAATTGGGAATTTTAATGGAAATGACTAAGAGAATTTAATAATTTTTTAGACATTTCTGTAGACTTGTTAGTAACTGAAATACATGACTAGTATGAGATGGATCTAATTAACTGTAAATATTGACTTTATCAGTATTTAAACTTAAATGAATTTATTCGGTATGAGGATAAAATTTAAATAGGTATTAGTTTTTTTGATTTATTGTACTCAAATTAGCGAATTTCAAAAATTGCATCTACAATTATAACAAATCATATTGATAAAATCAATTTAGAAAATATGGAGATATCTTACAATTTATGGAATCCTATAAAAAGTGGAAGAAAAAAAGGCATTTAAGAACGATACCAGAGGACATTAAAATTAATACTTTCACTTCCAATTTCATCCCTGAAAAGGAAAATTCGGAACCTCCTATGAAAAAAAATATTATCATGACAGGATATGATAACACGGTTAAAATAATTGTATTTGGAAATTCTAAAGTAGGGAAAGCAACTTTCCTGAAAAATAATACAAAAAAAATAATTTCCCGAAGTAAAGCTAATGAAGAAATTGGCATTGAGTTTTATACTAAATCTGTTATGTTAGACAACAAAAGATACCAACTGCAAATTTGGAGTTTCAACGATATTAATAGATTTCACTTGTTTTTTTCAACATATACAAAAGGAGCTCACGCGGGATTATTTATTTTTGATATATCTGACCTATATTCATTGGTAAACTATGAAGCTTGGATCTCATTAGTTCGAAAAGAAGTTGAAAATACAGAGAGTTTTCCGATAATGATGATTGGTAACAAGATAGATTTGGAAGAAAATAGACAAGTTCAGTCTGAACAAGCGATACGAATAGCTAAATCAATGAATATTAATGGATATATCGAATGTTCTGCATTAACAGGAGAAAAAGTAGAAGAAATTTTTAATACTATTATTCAAAAGATCTTCGATCTATCACATCTGATTGCGTCTTGATAACTTATTATTCAATAAAATAGGAACAATGGTAAAAAAATTACTTGATAATATCGGTAATGAAGCATGTTTCCACGATTTTTATCCCTTGAATGCGCGAGATTTTTTCCTCTATTAATGGATTAAATTGCTCAATTGAAGAAATATCAACCTTCATTAATAATCCACAATCTCCTGATAAACGCCATATCACGTTTATTTCTTCAATATTCCTTAATTCTGACAAGATACGCTTGATGTCTTTGAAATCTGGTTCAATTTTAATAGTTGCACTAACTTTTGGTTTCGTATCTACTTCATAATCAATTGTGAAACGCTTGATGATCCCCTCATCTCTCAATCTCTGGACCCTTCTCCTTACCGTCGCTTCGGTTTTTTCAATACGTTCACTAATCTCATTGAATGACATTCGACTATTATTTTTTAATTCTTCCAATATTTTGAGATCAATTAAGTCCATATCTATCATTAAATACGGTATTTTTTATTCCGTTTTATATAAAAAGTAAAATTGTGAAATTATAATGCAGTGATTATATAAATAGTTTTTTCCATTTTGTTATTTTTCGATCAATAATTCGTACCCAAATGACCAAAAACCTAAAATTGCTGAAGGAAATTAGAAATGCCTTTCAACCTGTTAAAAAATTCTGAAAAAATTGAGTTTTCAATTCACCTTTTACTCCAAAGGAACACTATGCAAGAAATAATACACACTGATTTTATGGGATTCCCACGAGTTCTATCTCGTAATTATTAAGATTATTACACATTTTTTTATATTGATACACAAACATTTAAATACTACTTTTGTTTATTATTAATTAAAATACACAAAAAAATAAAACATTAAAAAAAAGAGTGATGAAAAAAATGAACAGATATGAAATAAAAAATGGTTTAATGGACATAGATGAGATGAAGAACAAGTTAAATTCCAATTCTTTAAAGTTAGTAAAATTCAATTATTAATCCATTTTTTTCAATTTTTAATACACAATATAAACACACCAAGAACTGCTAATAAAAAATTAACCAAAATTAAGAAAAAACAATAATAATATATAATCCAAATCTAAAAAAAATCGAGGAAAAAAATCATGAATTATAATAAAAATATGGAGGGATGTCAAATGTCCTTAGAAAAAAAAGTAAGTTTTGAGGATGTAAAAAACAAGCTTCATGCCAAGGCTTTCATTGTTAGAGCTATTATTTATTAAAATTTTATTTTTTTATTTTTTATGGTGCCGAATAGCAAAAATTAAATAAAAAATCAATAAAAAGAAAGGAATAAAAGATATATTAGGAGAGAAAAAAATGTCTGAAGATAAGATGAATAAAACGGAAAAAGATGAATCTGAAAAAAAAGAAGATTTTGAAGAACTTGATGAAATTAAAGAAATAAGAGAAAATTACGTGAAAGAAATCAAGGAAAGGGAAAGAGAAATACAAGATAGGGTAAGTGAATTCGAAGAAAAGATACGAGAAAAAGAGAGGGAATTGAAAGAACTCGAGAATGCGATAACAGATGACTTAAGACAACTAGAAGAGAACCCTTCAGATTATTTAAAGGATTTAATAGAAGAGAGGAAAGATGAAAGGCAAGATCTCCGAGAAGAAATTCGAGAGTTAAAGGAAGAATCTCGTGAAGAGTTAATGGAAAGTAAGGAGGATCTAAGAGAACGACGTGCAGAATTAGCAGAAAAATTCAGAGAAAAGGAGAGAAAAGCACGTGCAAGAGCAAAAAAACAAGACTATAAAGCACGAAAGGCGAGAGAAAAAGTAACTCGCATAAACATTTCAGTTCCTCCCGATACGAGTGAAGAATGGAGGGAATGGTCGGAAGATTTAGGATCTTCTGTGTCCGAATTGGTTCGAAAATCGATGAAATTTGTCAAGAATAACATCGGAGATCTTCGGAAATTAGATGAATTCGGGAAAAAAATGGAACAATGGGGAGATAATATTGAGAAAGCTGTTGAAGAATCAGGGATCGGAGATATCGGAAGCAAAGTGAAAGTAAAATCTTCTCCAGGCGAATCTATGGTAGATAAAGAAAGGATAAAAAGAAGAATTACTGGTTTAGTAAAACTTCAGAAAGGGATTCCCATAAATAAATTCGCACAGGCATTAAATAAATCTGAAGAATTTGCGGAAAATATCATCTATGAACTCGTTGCGGAAGGAGTAGAAGGCGAACTTGAAGAAGGCGTGTTCAAATTTTCTGGAGATGTCGAAGAGGTACTTTCCGTTCTGTTTGGGTTGTTAGATAAAATTTAGTTAGTTTTTTTAAGGTTTTTACTTCTGAAAATCTTTTTCTTATAATAAGTAATAGAATATTTCCACATTCCTGATTCCTTAATAGCGACTCCCAGCAAGCTTATGATGCATATTAAAGAAGTGTCAATTATTGTGATATACTTAATTCACATCATAAAATTGTTGTATTTCGTTTTTCCCTCCGAAAACGGATCACTACTTTCACAAATTATACATGTTTGTCGACGAGTTTGCTCATAAATGTCGGTTTTTCGTTCTTCAATAATTAGATTCCGTATATTTTGATGTTTTCAATCAATTCATTGCAGATCGATATTCGATTACCAAAAATATGATCATTACATACCACATAATCGTTCATATAATTTGAAAATGATAATTTTCTCGTCGATAATGATTAAAAAAGTAAATATTTAAATACTAAATTATGCTAAATGATCATTAATAGAAAAATGTGAATTTTTTCCCACAACCTAAAAAATAATACAAAAAGTGATAATAAAAAATGTGTAATACTTGCTCGTGTGATAATCAAGATAGATGCTCCGTAGTAGGATGTGTTCCAGTAGGATTTTGTTGTCCTAAATGCGAGCTCTATAATGATTCATTCGACTGCATTCAATCAAAAATGCGCGTAAAAAATGTCAAACCTGAGGTTTTTGCGCATCTTGAGGTCCTGAGTGCTTAAATGAGAGGTGAAAACCATGTGTAATCAATGTCAATGTAGTAATGATAAGTATGATATGTGTTCAATAGTTGGATACATGCCCATAAATTTTTGTTGTGAACAATGCATAGGATATGAGAACAGGCATTCTTGTGAGCATTATCAGTTAGTATTTTCGAAATTAGATGCCAAAAAGCATGTTATAACTAAAAATATAGAAAATACAACTGGAAAGAAAAATGAACAAGTCACGCTAATTGTAAACAAGAGGTGATCTTCATGTGCAATAATTGTAATTGTGATGCTTACGATCGTTGTTCGATTGTTGGTTATATGCCTGTTGGGTTTTGTTGTTCCAAGTGCGTGTTATATGAAGAGCATCACACGTGCTTGAAAACAAAATCAAAGCATGAAGTCTTGAACGAAGATGGAGAGATTAAAGAGGCAGATCGATTCCATCCAATTAGCACCACGATTGAAGATGGCTTATTAAAAGTGGTAATAAGCAAAAATGATAAAGAAATTCCAATTGTGATTGATATTCAAAAACAATTGGATTCAAGATAGTGCAATTTAATACTTAATGAAATTATGGGAGTAAATTCAAGCATAAATCTTTAGTGTGATAGTCCATTTCAATCAAAATTATGGATATCAGACTTTGGAGATATTAATATGATCTAATATATTCATAGATCCAAAGATTTTTGTAGGAAATTTTATAAAAAATTTAAAAGAGTGTTAAAATTAAGAAATTAAAGGGAAAAAAAGCATAAAAAAAAGAAAAGGTAGGGAATGATATTATGAGTGTAATAAATTTCGAATTTAGGAATGAAGTACTCAAACACAATGCATCTTTGAGTTATTGTTACCAATGTTCTACTTGTTCTGGCGGATGTCCTATAGCATTGCTTACTGAGGGAAAGTATAATCCACGGTTGATAATTGAGGAAGCGATTTTAGGATTACAGGATAAATTAATAGAGATGCAAGATCCAAACTTATGGCTTTGTTCTACTTGCCAAAAGTGTGTCGAGTTATGTCCTCAAAAAGTGGAGTTGACGGAGATTTTTACTCTAATTAAAAATAGATGTTTTGAGGAAGGTGAAGTTCCATCTGGATTTGTATCTCAAGGTAAAGCTGTGTTGGATAATGGAGTCGCTATTCCATTTTCAAATGCAATCCTTGCGAGACGAAAAAAGTTGGGTCTTCCAGAGATAAAGACTGCATCGGTCGATGAAATTAAGACGTTATTGAAAGTGACTAATTTCGAATATCATATCACTAGGAGAGGTGAATAAATTTGGAATATGATCTTTTTTTAGGGTGTGTGATTCCAGCAAGGCTGCCATTTTTGGAGGCATCTTCCAGGAAAGTATTTGAAACGTTAGGAATAAAACTAAACGATGTAGAAGGATTTAGTTGTTGCCCCGATCCAACAGGTATCGAACAGATAGATCACAATACCTGGTTAACAATGGGGGCCAGAAATTTGAGTCTTTCTAAAAATGGGAATGGTGGCATTCTATCATTTTGTTCGGGATGTGTTGAAACCTTAAAGGGTGTTAATTTTTCATTGAATAAGGATCCTTCTTTAATGGAAGACGTTAATAAGCATCTAAAAAAGGTTGGGAAGAATTATGATGGAAAAACGAATGTTAAACATTTTGCCCAAGTATTGTACGAGAACTTGGATTTGGTTAAGAAAAAGGTTTCAAAGCCTTTAGAAGGATTCAAGGTAGCCGTACATTATGGATGTCATTATTTAAGGCCTTCTGAATTCATTCAATGGGATGATCCCTTTAATCCTTATACAATTGATGAAATAGTGAAAGCTTTAGGAGCTGAATCTTTGGATTATGATAATAAAATTGAATGTTGTGGTAATCCCGTTGAAAAATCCGATAAAGATTTATCATTGATGATGATTGAAAATAAGTTAAAAGCAATTCAATGCTCAGGTGCAAATTGTGTTGCATTAGTATGTCCTGCATGTTATCAACAATTTGATTTTAATCAGCGTGAATTAAGTAAAAAAGAAGATGCAAATTATGAGATTCCAATCTTCTATCTTTCAGAATTGGCTGCATTAGCTTTTGGATATGATCCAGAAGATTTGGGCTTAAATTTTCATAGAATCAAACCACAAGAATTCCTTGAAAATATAAATTTTATAAAATAATTCAATCAAGTTAAAATTTTAATTACATGGCAGTGTGTGAAAAAATTGGAAGAGATCTTAAAGGGTGCTTTAATTATTGGTGGTGGAATAGCTGGAATTCAAGCTGCATTAGATTTAGCTAATATGGGGATTCATGTAGATGTAGTTGAAAAGAAACCATGTATTGGTGGGAGGATGGCGCAATTGGATAAAACTTTTCCTACAAACGATTGCTCAATTTGTATATTAGCCCCGAAATTGTCTGAATTCTATAGACATCCAAATATCACGTTATATTCTTATGCTGAAGTCCAAAAAATAGGAGGAACCGCTAATAATTTTACGGTAGATGTTCTAAAAAAGGCTCGATATGTTAAGGAGGATGAATGCATTAATTGTGGCTTATGTGTCGAAAAATGTCCGATGAGGGTTGAGGATGAGTTTGATCGGGAACTGAGAAAACGTAGAGCGATTTATTTGTATTATCTTCAGGGGGTTCCAGCTGTTATGACGATTGATAAAGATAAATGCTTATGGTTTACCAAAAATGCTTGCAGAATCTGTGAAAAAACCTGTGAGAGGAATGCTATTGATTTTGAACAAGTTGATCAAAAGGTCAAATTAGAAAATGTGGGTTCTATAATTGTGGCAACAGGTTATAATTTAATCGAAGATATCGAAAAAGAGGCATTATTCAATTATGGATACGGTAAATTTAGGAATGTAGTTAGTGCTTTAGAGTTTGAACGCTTGGAATGTGCTTCTGGTCCACAAGAAGGACATATAAAACGTTTTTCAGATGAAAAAACACCTAAGAAAATTGCGTTTCTGCAGTGTATAGGATCCCGCTCGGATAGAGCTGAGAAATACTGTTCTTCAATATGCTGCATGTATACTACTAAAGAAGCCATAATTGCTCATGAACATGATGATGAATTACAATCTTACGTGTTTTATATAGATATGAGAGCTGGTGGGAAAGGTTTCCAATCATTTCTACGAAGAGGTGCATCAGAATATAATATCAGTTACATAAAAAGTAAAATTGCTCAGATCACTGTTGATGAGCAAGAAAATCCTATTATTGTATATGAAGATTTAGAAAATAGACAGATTAAACAATTAAAAGTAGATATGGTTGTTCTTGCGACATGTATTGTTCCTCCTCAAGGAATTGAAAAATTAGCGGACGTATTAGGAATTGAGCTAAATGATTTCAATTTCGTGAAAACTCAACCATTTATTCCGGTAGAAACGACAAAGAATGGGATTTTTACGTGTGGATGTGTACATGAGCCAATGGATATTCCAAGATCGGTTGCTGAAGCTAGTGGTGCAGCTGCAAAAGCAGCAGAAGTTATTAAAAGAGGTTAAGAGGGAAAATGCCAAAAGATAAAATTGATGAAGACGTACGTGTAGGGGTGTTTATCTGTCATTGTGGTTCAAACATAGGGGGAGTAATTGATTGCAAGAAATTAGCGGAGTATGCTGAGACATTACCGAATGTAACCCATAGCGAAGATAATATGTATACCTGCTCAGAAACGGGCTTAACAGCAATAAGAACTGCTATTGAAGAAAGAGCCTTGAACAGGGTCGTTGTAGCTTCCTGTACGCCCCGAACTCATGAAAAGTTATTCCGTGAATGCGTTTCAGAAGTGGGTTTAAATCCATATTTATTTAATTTCGTGAACATACGAGATCAATGTACTTGGGTCCACATGAAGGAAGCCGAAAAAGCTTATAGTAAAGCTATGGATTTAGTCAAGATGGGCGTGGCAAAAGCCATAAAACTTGAACCTTTAGGAATGATAAATCTTAAAATAAATCCAGTGGGCTTAGTTATTGGAGGTGGAGTAACTGGATTGAGTGCAGCCCTTAATTTGAGCCAACAAGGATTTAAAACTTTTCTAGTCGAAAAAGAAGATAGATTAGGTGGAAGATTAAACTCACTATACAAACTATTTCCACATGATATAGAAGCTTCCGAATTCATAAACGCGTTAATCATTAATGTAAAGAACTCTCCAAATTTAGAAATTTTGACTTCAACTAAGGTCAAAAATATCGAAGGTTTTGTAGGAAATTATGAAATTGAAGTCGATCAAGATGGAAAAACGCATATTTTAGAGGTAGGAGCGATAATCGTGGCGGTAGGATCATCCTTGCTTGATCCTAAAGGATTATTTGGCTATGATGGTCATAAGGTAATAACCCAATATGAATTAGAACCAATATTAAAGAATAAGAATCTTAACGCTAAAGATATTGTAATGATCCAATGCGCTGGATCTCGGAATGAGGAGAGAGTATATTGTTCAAGTATTTGTTGCATGACTGCACTGAAAAATGCTAAGACTATTAAGGAGCAAAATCCGAATGCCAATATAACAATTCTATTTAGGGATATATACAGTCCGGGTACGGAATATGAAGCGTATTATAGAAATGTGAGAGAATTAGGTGTTCTTTTTGTTAAATATGATGAATTAAAATTACCTAATATAGAGAAAAAGCATGTTAGGGTTTTCAATGAGTTTATTGGAAGTGAAATGTTAATCCCTTACGATCTTGTGGTGCTTTCAACTCCTTTAGTAGCTAATGAAGATAACAAGGAATTAGCTCAGATGCTAAAAGTACCTACTGAAGCAAATAATTTCTTCTTAGAAGCTCATGTAAAATTACGCCCGAGCGATTTTGCTACGGACGGAGTCTATCTTGGCGGTTCTGCAAAATGGCCCGTCGATATATCCGAAGCAATCACTCAGGGATATTCAGCAGCTTCACGAGCAAGCACCATATTATCACACAGTTCTATTGAAGTGGAAGGGGCAACATCCTATTTGCCTGAATTTAATAAAAGCTTGTGTTCGGGATGCGAGGTGTGCATTAAAGTGTGCCCATATCAAGCAATAATAAAGGATGAAAATGATGAGATTAAAATTATTGAAGCATTGTGTAAAGGTTGCGGAGTCTGTGGAGCAACTTGCACAAAGAAAGCCATAGTGATCAGGCATTTTACAAATGAACAAATTTTATCTGAAATATATGCATTCGGAGGTAGGTAAATATAATGAGCTTTGAACCAAAAATATTAGGGTTTTTGTGCAATTGGTGCTCTTATGCTGGAGCAGATTTAGCGGGTGTAAGTAGGATTCAGTATCCTCCAAATATCAGAGTTATAAGAGTTATGTGCAGTGGACGTGTGGATCCGAACTTCATTTTTGAAGCCTTTAAGACGGGGATCGATGGAGTTATTATCACTGGGTGCCATCTTGCTGACTGTCATTATCTTGAAGGTAATTATGAGGCAGTTACAAAATTTGATATGGTTAAATATTTACTGAGTAAAATAAATTTTGAAAAAAGGGTTAGATTAGAATGGGTTTCTGCTTCTGAAGGAAATCGTTTTGCTGAGGTAATAACAGATTTTACAAATCAAATTAAAGAACTAGGACAATCCCAATTTGGTAGAAAAAATCAAGACAAAGAACTTTTACAAAAATTAGAAGCATTAGAAATGGCAGCAGGAAGCTATAGAATAAGAGCATTAGTAGGCAGAGAAAGAAAAATCATTGAACAAGAAAATGTATATGGTGAAAAGTTCTCAAAACAAAGGTTTTCTGAGATTTTTGAGGAGGCTTTGGATAATGAATATCTACGTCATCGTATTTTGTTATCTTTAGAAAAAAGTCCAAAATCTGTGAAAAGTTTAGCAATTGAATTAGATGCTAATTCTAAAGAAATATTAAGTCATATTTTAGTTTTAAAAACACGAAGTCAGATTGTTATGGAAAATATCATTAATAATCAACCTATATATGTAAATATAATGGAGCGATGAGAACATGGAAAAAATCGGAGCAGTTTTAATAGTAGGAGCCGGAATTGGTGGTTCCCAAGCAGCTTTAGATTTAGCTGAATCTGGATATAAAGTATATCTAATAGAATCAACAACTAGTATAGGTGGAGTCATGGCACAATTAGATAAAACGTTTCCCACAAATGATTGTGCAATATGTATAGTTTCACCTAAATTAGTAGAAGCTGGAAGACATCCTAATATTGATATCAAAATTAATGCTGTTATTGATAGTTTTTCAGGAGAGCCTGGAAACTTCACAGCAAATATTACAGAAAATTCATTTTATATTGATAGGGAAAAATGCACGGGGTGCGGCGTTTGCGGACAGGAATGTCCAGTTGAAGCTATTGATGTTTTTAATGAGGGTTTAGCATTAACGAGTGCAACTTCCGTAAAATATCCACAAGCAGTACCATTAGTATATGCTATTGATAGAAATAATTGTATTGGTTGTGGTATCTGTAGTGCTGTTTGTAAAGCTAAAGCAATTGATTATGAACTTGAAGATAAAAAGAGTGAATTAAAAGTTGGGGCAGTAATTTTATCCATTGGTTTTGAAGAGTTTGAGCCTCAAAACATGAAACATTATGGTTATGGTAAATATGACAATGTAGTGACTAGCATACAATTTGAGCGAATATTAAGTGCAAGTGGTCCTTATTCAGGACATGTGTTAAGACCTTCTGATGGGGCAGTTCCACATAAGGTTGCATTTCTTCAATGTGTTGGTTCAAGAGATGTAAAGTTTGGGCAAGAATATTGTTCATCAGTATGTTGCATGTATACATGCAAAGAAGCAGTCATTGCAAAAGAGCACATGGAGGGTTTAGAACCAACTATTTTCAGCATGGATATACGAGCGTATGGTAAAGATTTTGATAAATACATTGAGCGTGCTCAAGAAGAGTATGGTGTTAAGTATGTAAGAAGCAGAATCTCTTCCATTAGTGAAATAAATGATACAAAAGACTTGAAATTGACATTTGAAGATGAGAACGGTAAAATTGTTGAAGAAGTATTCAACATGGTTGTCCTTGGAGTTGGATTAAATCCTCCCAAAAGTGCTAAAAAAGTGGCAGAAATATTTAGAGTCGAATTAAATGAATATGGTTTTATTAAAGCAAAGTCACTCTCTCCAATAGAGACAACAAGACCCGGCGTATTTGTATGTGGTGCTTGTTCATCTCCAAAGGATATTCCAGAAACTGTCATAGAAGCTAGTGGTGCTGCTGGTAAAGTTAATGAAATTTTATTTCCGGCTCGAAATTCCCTCGTTACCACAAAGATATATCCTAAAGAAATAAATATTGCTGGTAAAGAACCAAGAATTGGAATTTTCATTTGTCATTGTGGAATTAACATCGGTGGTTATGTGGATGTTCCAGAAGTGACTAAGTACGCAAAAACGCTTCCGAATGTAGTTCTTGCGGATCGTAATCTTTATACCTGTTCTGCAGACACTCAAACCAAAATTAAGGATGCAATTAAAGACTATGATCTTAATAGAGTAATAGTAGCTTCCTGTACTCCAAGAACTCATGAACCCTTATTTATGGAAACTATTCGTGAAGCAGGTTTAAATAAGTTTCTATTTCAAATGACAAATATTAGGGACCAATGTTCTTGGGTTCATATGCACCAACCAGAAGAAGCTACCCAAAAAGCTAAAGATTTAGTAAGAATGGCCGTTGCCAAGGCAAGATTGAATGAGGCATTAGAAACGCATGAATTAGATGTCACTCAAAGTGCTTTAATAATTGGAGGTGGCGTTGCAGGAATGACAGCTGCTCTTAATTTTGCAAATCAAGGATTTGATTCATATATTATTGAGAAAGAAACTCATTTGGGAGGATTCGCTCTGAACATCCATGAAACTCTTGAAGGTGATAATATTCAAGAATTTGTTAGAAATCTGATTGATAAAATAAATTCCCATGATAAAATACAAGTTTTTCTTGAAGCATCTATCGATTTTATAGATGGTTATGTTGGAAATTTCAAAACAATATTAAATTATGGACCAAATAAAATAAGTTCTGAAATTAAACACGGAGTAGTGCTTATAGCAACTGGTGCAAAAGAATACAATCCTAATGAATATTTATATGGTGAAAATCCAAACATTATAACTCAGCAAGAATTAGAGGACAAGTTATTTAGCTCTACTGAAATATTCAAAAAAAATTCCATTGTTATGATTCAATGTGTGGGTTCAAGAAATGAGGAACATCCTTATTGTAGTAGAATGTGCTGCGCAGAAGCAATTAAAAATGCATTAAATATCAAGAAAAAGAATGCTCAAGCGGAAGTAATAATCCTTTATCGAGATATTAGAACATATGGTTTTAAAGAGAAATATTACAGGTTGGCAAGGGAAAAGGGTGTTATTTTTATTCGATTTGAAAAAGATAAACTCCCTCAAGTTTCAGAGAAAGGTGGTATATTAGAAGTCTCGATTGAGACTAAAAACTTGGGAAAAATCTCATTCAATCCAGATTTAGTGGTTTTAAGCACGGGGATTATTGCTCCTGCTGAAGAAAATAATATGATAGCAAAAATGGTTAAGGTACCATTAAATGATGATAATTTCTTTTTAGAAGCTCATGTTAAATTGCGACCGGTTGATTTTGCAACTGAAGGAGTATTCTTATGTGGAACCTCTCATGGACCAGCAACTATAAGTGAAAGTATCGCTCAAGCAAACTCAGCTGTTTCAAGAGCAACTACGATCTTATCAAAAGAAAAATTATTAATTGGCGGTGCCGTATCCATAGTTACTAAAGAACTTTGTACTGGATGCAAAATTTGCGTAAGAATCTGTCCGTTTAATGCCATAATAAAAGATGATGAAGGTTATGCTTACGTTCAAGCAGCTCTATGTAAAGGATGTGGGTTATGTGCTGCAAGTTGTCCTGAAAAGGCAATTATAACAAAGCATTTCACAAATGAACAAATCATATCTGAAATTTTTGCTTTAGCAAGCATTGAAATAGGAGGTAAGGAAGTGCAATGAGTTTTGAGCCTAATATTATAGGATTCTTATGCAATTGGTGCTCTTATGCTGGAGCAGATTTAGCTGGAGTGAGCCGAATTCAATACCCGCCAAATCTTAAAGTTATCAGAGTCATGTGTAGTGGCCGTGTAGATCCGAAATTTATTTTCGAAGCTTTAAAAATAGGTATTGATGGTGTGATCATTATGGGATGTCATCCCGGTGATTGTCATTATCTTGATGGAAATTTTGAAGCAGAGAAAAAATTTGAAATGATCAGAAAATTCTTAAAATTAATCGGACTTGATAATAGAGTCAGATTAGAATGGGTTTCTGCTTCTGAAGGTATTAGATTTTCAGAAGTTGTTACTGAATTTACCAATAATATTAAAAGACTGGGTCCTTCTAATGTGATACAAGATTTAAAGATTAGAAGCAAGCTTGAGGCAATTGAAAAAGCTGCGGAAAGTTATAGAATTAGAGCATTAGTAGGCAGAGAAAGAAAAATCATTGAAATGGAAAATGTTTATGGGGAAAAAGTACCTCAAGAAAAATTTACAACTCTTTTTGATTCTGCGATTTATGATGAATTCATGAGGTATCAAATATTATTATCGCTTAAAGAAGGCTCAAAATCCGTAAAAGATTTAGCAACTGAAATAGAAATTGATCCAAGTGAAGTGCTAGAACATATACTGATATTAAAAGCACGAAGTCAAATTGTTATGGGTGATATTGAAGGAATCACCCCTAATTATGAATTTGTAATGGAGTGATAACATTATGGAAAAAGTAGGAGCAGTGTTAGTTGTTGGTGCTGGGATTGGAGGATCACAAGCAGCCTTAGATTTAGGTAATGCGGGATATAAAGTATATTTAATTGAATCCAGCACAAGTATCGGGGGAGTCATGGCTCAGTTAGATAAAACATTTCCTACAAACGATTGTGCCATGTGTATTGTGAGTCCTAAGCTTGTAGAAACAGGTCGCCATCAAAATATTGATTTAAGTATTAATGTAGTAATTGAAAATGTTTCTGGTGATATAGGAAATTTTACTATAAGGATTCGTAAGAAATCCCTTTACGTAAATTTAGATAAATGTACTGGATGTGGTGTTTGCGGTCAAAAATGTCCGGTCGAAGCAATTGATATTTTTAATGAAGGGGTTGCTACTGTTAAAGCCACGTCTGTTAAGTATCCCCAAGCCGTTCCACTTGTATATTCAATTAATAAAGAGTATTGTATTGGATGTGGTGTTTGTGAAGGAGTTTGCAAAGCAGGAGCGGTAGAATATGATTTACAGGATCAAATAATTGACTTGAATGTAGGTGCCATTATATTATCACCAGGATTTGATGAATATGTTCCAGAAGTGGCTAATAAATATGGCTATGGTAAATACAAAAACGTGGTTACTAGCATTGAATTTGAGAGAATATTAAGTGCTAGCGGTCCTTATGCAGGGAAAATTTTACGCCCATCAGATGGTGATATCCCTGAAAAAGTCGCATTTCTTCAATGTGTTGGTTCTAGAGATCTTAGAGAAGGGCAACCTTATTGTTCTTCCGTATGCTGCATGTATACCTGTAAAGAAGCTGTTATTGCTAAAGAACACATGGCTCAAGTTAATCCAACTATTTTTAGCATGGATATCAGGGCATATGGAAAAGATTTTGACAAATATATCATCCATGCCCAAGAGGCATATGGTGTTCGGTACATTAGAAGCCGAATTTCGTCAATCTCAGAAGATCCTAAGACTCAAAATTTAATCTTAAAATACGAAACTGAAGATGGAAAGATCGTTTCAGAAATTTTTAACATGGTTGTTTTAGCAGTAGGATTGAACTACCCTAAAGATGCTGAATATTTAGCAGAAAAATTTGGCATAGAATTAAATGAATATAAATTTGCTAAAACAGACATTTTTAATCCCGTGCAAACTTCAAAACCGGGTATTTTCACTTGTGGAGCTTTTCAATCACCAAAAGATATTCCTGAGACCGTAACGCAAGCAAGTGCGGCGGCAGGCTGTGTAAATCAATTATTATACACAGAAATAGGTAAATTAATTACTGAGAAAAGTTTACCTCCGGAAATATTTGTAGCAGGTCAACCACCTAGAATTGGAGTGTTTATTTGTCATTGTGGGATTAACATTGGTGGTTATGTGGATGTTCCCCAAGTGACAAAATATGCAAGTAATCTCCCGAATGTGGTATTAGCAGATCGTAATCTCTATACTTGTTCAGCAGACACTCAAACTATAATAAAAAATAAAATTGGAGAATTTGCTCTCAATCGAGTTATTGTTGCATCTTGTACTCCAAGAACTCATGAACCATTATTCCAAGAAACAATAAGAGAAGCGGGTCTAAATAGGTATTTGTTCCAAATGGCAAATATTAGGGATCAGTGTTCTTGGGTTCATATGCACCAACCAAAAGAAGCTACCCAAAAAGCCAAAGATTTGGTAAGAATGGCTGTAAATAAGGCTCGTAACATACAACCGTTGGAGAGAATTAAATTAAGTGTTACTAAAAAAGCGCTCGTAATAGGTGGGGGGATAAGTGGAATGGTGGCAGCTTTAAATTTTGCTAATCAAGAATATGAAACTGCATTGGTTGAAAAAGAAAGGGATTTAGGAGGGCATGCACGGCATATTTTTACTACCCTTGAAGGAGGAAATGTTCAAGATTATTTATCAGATTTAATAGAAAAAGTAAATTCAAATGAGAATTTACACGTTTACACTCAAGCAGAAATAGAAAATATTGAAGGATTTATTGGTAATTTTAAAACAACACTATATTATGGAGATAATAAAGATAAGGTTGAGTTTGATCATGGTGTTGTTGTTGTAGCTACGGGAGCTCACGAGTATGAGCCAAATAATTATCTTTATGGAAAAAATGATTTAGTAATTAAGCAATCGGACTTTGAAAAGTTGTTAAATACTTCTGATAAAGTTAAAGCGAAGAAATCGATTGTAATGGTTCAATGTGTTGGCTCAAGAGATGAGGAACACCCTTATTGTAGCAAAATGTGCTGTGCGGAAGCTATTAAAAATGCAATTGCAACTAAAGAAAAATATCCAAATATCAATATTACTATTTTATTCAGAGATATCAGGACTTATGGCTTTAAAGAAAAATATTATCGTAAAGCGAGAGAATTAGGAATATTATTTATGAGGTTTGATGAAAAAAATCAACCTAAAGTGGTTTCAAAAGGCTCTCAATTACAAATTGAAGTTTTCACTCCAAGAAAAGATACTGTCTATATTGATTGTGATTTGTTAGTACTTAGTGCGGGTATATTTCAAAATCGGGAGGAAAATGAAGAGCTTGCTAAAATGTTAAAAGTACCACTAAATGATGATAGTTTCTTTTTGGAAGCTCATGTTAAATTGCGTCCCGTTGATTTTGCTACGGAGGGTGTATTCGTAGCGGGATTAGCACATTGCCCAAAACCAATAGAAGACTCAATTTCTCAAGCGAATGCGGCTGTTTCGAGAGCATGTACAATTCTCTCAAAGGATGAAATTGAAGCGGAAGGAAAAACTGCTGTTGTTAATATTACAAGATGTACTGGATGCGGGATGTGCGTAGAAAATTGTGCATATAATGCTATTGAAATAATCGAAGATAGAAGATTCGGTACCGTTGCTTCAATAAACCAAGCCCTCTGCAAAGGATGTGGAGCATGTTCAGGAAATTGTAGATGCGCTGCTATTGATGTGTTGGGTTTTTCAAGTGAACAAATATTTGCAATGATAGGAGGGAGGTTATAAAAAAAATGACCGTGCAGACAGAACAAGATATAAAAGTAAATGAGAAGTGGGAACCGAAAATTATTGCATTTCTATGTAATTGGTGTTCTTATGCGGGCGCAGATTTAGCAGGTGTGAGCAGAATTCAATATCCACCCAGTATTAGGATTGTAAGAGTCCCGTGTTCCGGTAGAATAAATCCTTTTTTTATAGTAAAAGCACTATTAGAAGGATGGGATGGAGTTTTAGTTTCTGGCTGTCATCCGGGAGATTGCCATTATTTAACCGGAAATTTAGTAGCAAGGAGAAGATTTGGAATTTTAAAAGATTTGTTAGAATTCTTTGGTATTGAACCAGATAGAGTTAGTTTTATGTGGGCCTCCGCTGCTGAAGGCGAACGTTTTGCAAGCTTAATAAAGAAAACCACTAAATTAGTTAAAAAACTGGGACCAAATAAAAAATTTGAAAAAAATTGGTGAGATAAAAATGAAAGATATTGAATTAAAAAACCAAGAAATTGAAAATACAATAAAAGATTTAGCAAAAAATTTACTTAAAGATCGAAAAGTTGATATGATTATTGGATATACGAAGGGAACGGTCCCCTTAAGCTCTTCTCCAATTTTCATTACGAGAGAAGAAGATATTGATAAACTAATATGGAATAATTTATGTTATGCTAATTTAGCAAAGTACTTAGCGCCTAGAGGTCCCATACTTTACAATAAAGAGGGACAAGAAATAAAGGTGGGCATTATCGCAAAAGGATGTGTTGGAAGAGCTATAATTCACTTAACTGTTGAAAATCAAATTAATCTTGAAAATATTAAAATGATTGGAATTCTATGTAATGGAATTATAAATCGAAAAAGAATCGAGAAGGAAATTGGAGAAAGAGAAATATTAGAAACATCTGTGATGGGGAAAAACATCATCGTTAAGGGATGTGATTTTGAAGAAACATTTCCTTTCGATGATTACATGAATGAATTATGTAAAAAATGCAAAGTTAAATCTCCTCCTAAAGTTGCTGATTCTTGTGTAGGAGAATGCTTAGAGAGCCCCCCACTTATTGAAGATGATTTTAACGATATTTCTGATTTTGAATCTAAAACTTCTGAAGAAAAGTGGGATCTTATAAAAGAGACTCTAAGCACATGTACGAGATGCTATGCTTGTAGAGAAGCGTGCCCGATGTGTTATTGCAGTCTATGCTTTGTGGATCAAAACAAGCCCATTTGGTTTGGAAAAACAACTGATTTTACAGATATTTTTGCGTTTCATTTTAATAGAGCAATGCATTTAGCAGGTAGATGTGTTGCTTGTGGTGCTTGCAGTAGTGTTTGCCCCATGGGCATAGATTTGAATTTTATAACGAGGAAATTAGAGAAAATTGTAAAAGAAAAGTTCAATTTTACTTCAGGTATAGATAAAGAAACGCTACCTCCAATGATGACGTTTAGAATGGATGATAATGAAGAATTTATGATGGAAGAGGATTAATATGCAAGAAATGATTTTAATGAAAGACCAAGTTGCAAAGTTATTTACTGAATTATCAGAAGAGTATAATGTCTTTGCTCCCATCAAAGATAATGGTTATATTGCTTATAGAAAAATTACAAATGTGGAAGAAATTGAATTCGACTATTTCAATTCCAAAATCCCGCCAAAAGAAATTTTGTTTCCACAGATGGAAGTTCTTTTTGAATATAAAACTGATGGTAAAAATGTAATAGAGATTGAAGATAGAAAAGATTTAGATGAGAAAAATTTACTTTTTGGCATAAGACCATGTGATGCTCATAGTTTTGTTCTTTTAGAACAATTTTTTGCTTTTGGGAATTACCAAGATGAAATTTTTCTAAAAAAAAAAGAAAATTCAATAATAGTAGGAATTGGGTGCAACTCTCCAAAAAGCACGTGTTTTTGCACCTCAGTAAATGGATATCCTTTTCAAAAAGATGATATGGATATCTTCCTCGTTGATCTAGGTGATAAATATTTAGTAGAAGCTGTAAGTGATAAAGGTAGAGAATTAATTCAAAGATTTGCATGGCTTTCAAAAGCCTCTAAAGCAGATGTGAAAAAAGGACAAGAACTAGCCAAGAAAGCTGAAGATTTAATAACTACAAAATTAGACCTAACTAACACTAGTGAATGTTTAGAAAGTAATTTTAGCAACAAGATTTGGGAAGAGATTAGCGAAAATTGTTTAGGGTGTGGATCATGCTCATTTCTTTGCCCTACTTGCACTTGTTTTGATGTTATTGATGAGAATGCTCAATATGAGAATCGTGGTAGAAGAATAAGAATCTGGGATACTTGCCAATTCTGTCTTTATACTCTCCATACTAGCGGTCACAATCCCCGCAATAGTTCTATTGAACGATGTCGAAATCGTGTGTTACACAAATTTAGTTATTATCCAATAAATTATGGTTTAATTGGGTGCGTGGGATGTGGAAGATGCATCCAAGCATGCCCAGTTAATAATGATCTTAGAGAAATAATAAAGAAAATAAATAACATAAAGACTAAAGAGGAGGAAAATATCATTGCCTAATCCTTACATCCCGATGTTGACCATAATAAAAAGTATTGTTTCTGAAAATCAAGCTAATGATATCAAAACTCTTGAACTTGAATTTAAAAATGAAGAAGATTATAATAAATTCAATTATATTCCTGGACAGTTCGCTGAGATAAGTTTAATAGGAAAAGGTGAATCGCCTATAGGAATTGCGTCTTCTCCGACTGAAGAAGGTACGATTAAATTTACCATAAAAAAGATGGGAACCGTAACATCGGGATTTCACGATTGCAATATCGGAGATGTTATAGGTGTGAGAGGCCCTTTTGGAAACGGTTGGCCTGTTGAAGATATGAAGGGAAAGGATATTGTAGTTATCGGTGGAGGGTTCGCGTTTTCCACTTTAAGATCACTGATTACTTACTTGTTAAACGAAAATCATAGAAAGGATTACGAGAAAATCACTGTAATATATGGAAATCGCGACCCAGGTGAAGTACTCTATCGTGATATTTTAGAAGAATGGAAAAAACACGATAATATTGAAGTGGTTTTAACCATCGATCGTGAAGTAGAAGGGTGGAAAGATAAAGTTGGTTTCGTAGCACCTATAGTTAAAGAAGTTGGACCTTCCTCGGATAATGCTATAGCTGTAGTGTGTGGTCCCCCAATCATGATAAAAACAACGATAGCAGTTCTAGAAGAATTAAAATTTAAAGATGAACAGATTTTAAATTCATTAGAAATGAGGATGAAATGTGGAATTGGAAAATGTGGGAGATGTAATATTGGAAATAAATATGTTTGTATCGATGGTCCCGTGTTTTCCTTGGCAGAGCTTAAAAAATTGCCAGCTGAATATTAAAAAATTAAATATATTTCAAATAAAAATAAGAAAAAGGTAATTGAAAAAATGATAGAGGAAATTTTACCAAAATCATTCGATGATTTAATAAAAGATGTTCATGAACTTGGAATCTGCGGAGAATGTGGGGGATGCGTGAGCTTTTGTTCAGCACACGAGATAAAAGCGATTGAAATGTCTGAATCAGGTCCTCCAAGATATTATAATAAAGATAATTGCTTAAAATGTGGTATTTGTTATTTAATTTGCCCCCAAACTCACGTCTTGGATAAGGAATTAAATGAGAAATACAATTATAAGGTATCCATCGGTAACTGGTTAAAAATCACTACAAATCGAGCCAGTTCGAAGGAAATTTTAAAGAACGCGACTGATGGAGGTTCGGTCACTGCCATTCTTAATTATTTGTTAGATCATAACTTAATAAATGGGGCAATTGTTTCTAAAAAAGAAGTCCCGTTTAATAGAGTGCCATTCTTTGCAACATCTAAGGAAGAACTAATTGAAGCCGCAGGATCTCACTATGATTTATCTCAAGGTGTTGTTGGTTTAGAAAAGTATAATACGTTCATTCCTACAATTACGAAACTAAAAAATGTTGTTAACTCTGATATGATGAACATAGCTGTCGTTGGTACTCCTTGCCAGATCATGTCTATTCGAAAAATGCAAGAATTGAGTATCTTGCCTGCTCATATAATAAAATACACTTTAGGGCTCTTTTGTAATTTAAATTTTTCCTTCAGTAGCGAGGGAAGAAAAGAATTGGAGGAAGAATTTCATTTCTCCTTCAACGATGTTGAAAAAATGAATATCAAAGAAGATTTGATAATAACACTTCACAATCAAAAAACCATCCACATCGATTTTGATGAATTAGGAAGAATTACAAGAGCTGCTTGTTATGCTTGCCGAGACTTCTCCAATGTATATGCAGACATATCGTTTGGAGGTTTAGGATCGAAAGATGGATTCACATCCACAATTGTAAGGACTAAAATTGGTGAAAAAATTTATAACAATGCTTTAAAAGAAGGTTATATTAAAGAACCAAATGAATTTAATACATCAATCAAAAAATCGGAAACATTGGCTAAAATAATAGGTTTCGGTAAACGGAAATACGAAAGATATGTAAAGTCGATGAAAGAAAGATTATAATAAGCAATTTTAATTTCTATTTTTTTTTATCTTTACCTATTACCTATTGAGGTTCTATTTCCTTATACTCTCGTCTGGTGACCCACATATGAAATTTTTTGATCTCTCTTTCGTTCAAGAAAAAATTACTCAAAAAAAAGAAAGAAAATAAAAAACTTTAATTTAAAAAAATGTTTTTGAAATTATGTAAAGGAGATCCCCCGATTAGAAGCATCGGTGAATCACTTGCGGTCCCATCTCCTTATATTCACGTCGTGTGACCCACATACGATGGAAAGTCTTTAAGGAGCTCAAGATTGACCCACCAATCCATACAGAATACATACGTTCTGGAGGAGCAATGATTTTGACATCAACGGATTCTGGAATCTGTTCTTTGATTTCTTTGGTCAAACGTTCCTTAATACCTGGGAACATAGTAGATCCACCAGAAAGCACGATGTTGCTGTAGAGATCTCGGCGTAAGTCAACGTCACACTCTGAAATAGCGCCAACAATAACGTCATCTAAAGGTTCTAATTCTTTTCCTATCACAGATGGGTTAAAGAAGCATTCAGGTGCTAAAAATCGTTCTACGCCAACGTTGATGGTCTCACCGTCAGGAAGCATGTAACTTTTCTCCATTCCCGCGACTTTCTTGCTCAACATCATTTCCTTTTCAGGGTCGATGGCACAATAACATAGTTTCTCCTTTATATCTCTCACAATCTCTTTTTCTGCCGAGGTTGTGAATGAGTAGCCTTTTTGCCTGAGTAATCTCTGTAGATATGTGGTAATATCTCGACCAGCGAGGTCAATTCTTTGGATTGCGTGGCTTAATGCAAAGCCTTCAAAGATTGGTACTACGTGAGAAACTCCATCTCCAATATCTATTACACATCCAGTAGTACGACCAGAGGCATATAGGGACAAGACAGCTTGCATTGCTACGTAAAGCGCGGGAACGTTGAAAGTTTCAAACATAATTTCAGCCATTTTTTCCCGATTAGGTCTTGGATTCAATGGGGCTTCAGTTAAAAGAACGGGATGTTCACTTGGGTCGATTCTTAGGTCGGTGTAGAAAGTATAGTGCCAGATTTTTTCCATTGCTGTCCAATCTTCGATGATACCATGTTCTACTGGAAACATTAATTTCAAGACACCCTTAAGTTGCATTGCTTCTTCACCGATGTAATATTCTCGAGTGTAATGTTCAACATCTGTCATTATGGATTCATATTTTGGGTATCCAATGAGAGTTGGGAATACAGATCGAGGTTGATCTTCACCAGCGAAACCGTTTTTAGAGATACCAGTACCATTATCAACAACCAAGGCTTTGGCATTTAAAAAAGATTCTTCTTCTGCCATATTTCGTTTTCAGCTCTTATTTTTATTTATTATATGTTTGAGTTAATTTATATAAAAATTCATATTTTAATACCAAGCGTAATTTTTAGTATTTAATTTTAACTCGTTTTTGTTATTAAAATCTTAGTGATAACAAATTAAGACTAAAATTATAATCGGTTAAATAAATATAAATGTTGAGAAAACAAAAAATTTTTCACCTTGTAATGGATAACAGTTAAATCTAAGAAGTAACACAAATGAAATTTTTTGAATCAACAAATAATACCTATTGGATGTTAAATCGTATTTTAAACGATCTTCCGCTCATAATCGAATAATTTTGAGTAGTATAGAATTATAATATAGAATATTTTATTTTATCGACATTGCATTTTGTTTTTGAGTATTTTTTATTTAAAAGCCAAAATTTAATTTATGAGAAAAGATATAAATACTTAGTGATGAGTGAGACAGATACTAAGGCAGTTCAGAAGAGAATCAGTATTTTGGAGAAAGAAAATCGACTTCTCAAGCAAGAGATTGAATCATACAAGCAATATGTAGAAAATTTGAAATCAAAACCTCTCATTATTGGTTCTGTTGAGAGAATTTTGAATGATGGGAGAATTGTAGTTTCTCATTCTCCAGGCAATAGAGTATTACTTCCTGCTAGTTCCTTGATTACTCCAATTGCAGGAGACTCTGTGACATTGCATGGACAGACTTTTCAGATAATAGAAATTCTTTCGCGTAAGATAAGGGGGCGAGTAGCATCAATGGAATTGATAGAGATGCCATCCGAAACTTTTGAAGATATAGGTGGTTTGGATGACCAAATTCAAGCCATACGGGAAGTGATTGAATTACCATTGCTTCATCCGGATCTTTTTGAGAAGATCGGCATCGATCCTCCTTCTGGAGCCCTTCTCTCGGGACCTCCTGGAACGGGTAAGACTTTATTAGCGAAAGCTATCGCGAATTCTACACATGCAAGATTCATTCATTTGGTTGGATCTGATTTGGTTCAGAAATTTATTGGGGAAGGTTCTCGGATGGTTAGAGAAGTTTTTGTTTTAGCCAAGGAAAACGTCCCAGCGATCATTTTTATTGATGAAATCGATGCTATAGCTGTGAAACGGACGGATGATGTATATAAAGGTGATAGAGAAGTACAACGAACTTTCATGCAATTATTGAGTGAATTAGATGGTTTTGCGAATACTGAAGGGATAATGTTTTTAGCGGCAACAAATCGAGAAGATGTGCTTGATCCAGCAATATTGAGACCTGGTCGTTTTGATCGAATAATCAGATTTAATTTACCGAATGAAACTGCTAGATTAATGATACTTCAAATTCATACTAGAAGGATGAATTTAAAAAATGTGGACTTGAAAATCATTGCAAAAAAGACTGACGGTTTTAGTGGGGCTCAATTAAAGGCTTTGTGTACAGAATCAGGAATGCTCGGTCTCAGGGAGGGTAAAACAGAAGTGACACAAGAGTTATTTGAGAGATCTATCATTGATTTCTTAGATAAGGAGCATTCTGTTAAAGAGTATATTTATACGTGATTTAAGAGTAGTTGGAATTTTATTTTCAATTGAGAGTTAATTTTTTTTTAAGGATGAAGATCAATTTATCAATTAAAAAATTTAATCATCGCGAGATTTTGGTATGGATCCCTCTTTCATAAAGGAAAATCTTGCTCATTTAGGAGAAACGGAAGCAAGAAAGCTTCTAGTTGAATGGATCATTAACTCCACTGATCAAACTTCAAGAAAAGATGCTTTAAATCTATTTGCTGGTATTGATAATCATAGATGTTATAATTTTTTGGAGCAATTATTCCTCTCAGATGAAAATCTTGAGATTCGGTTTATGGCGAGTAAAATCTTAGCAACTAATTATCCTCATCATGACAAACTAGTTTCATTATTAACTTTTACACTTAGAGAAGAACCTAATATTGATTTGAAGTTTCTTGCAATTGAAACATTGTATGCAATGGATTCTAAAAGGACAAGAAAAATTATATTCGAGTTTTTAGACAATATCCTTCTATCAGATCAGAATCAAATGATTAAGGGAATTCTTGAGAAATTTTTAGCTCAATCTGATGGAGAATGCACCTTGACTGAAGAGATCTTGGAATATTGTTATAACTTTATATTACGCGAATTTTATGTGAATCAATGCAATTTTTATGCAGTAATGAGAGATGGATTCATTATTCTTTTGAATGTTGAGAATGCAAGATTATCGAATTTTTCTCAGATTCAAGGATTATCAAAATTAACTCATTTAGAACATTTTCTATTGAAGAACAATCACATTAGCAGGATTGAAGGCATAGAATTTCTGAGAAATTTGAAGATTTTAAACCTATCATTTAATAATATAACTGAGATAAAAATCCCTAAAACATTGATTGATCTGGAGGAATTATATCTTTCCTCGAATAGAATCAAGGAGATTAAGAATCTTCAGCATTTACGGAACTTGAGAAAATTGTTTCTTGACCATAACCAGATATCTCACATTGAAAACCTAAATGCTTTAAATAAATTAACGAACTTAAACTTAAATGATAATGAATTAAAGGAAATAAACGATTTAAATGAATTAGAGAGTTTAAATCACTTGAATTTAGCTTCAAATATAATTGAGAATATAGAAGGATTGCAAAATTTGAAAAGACTCACTTCTTTATATCTCAATGATAATAAGCTTACTCAAATAACTAATTTAAGAGGTTTAACAAGATTAAAAGTTCTAAGTTTATCTAATAATTTCTTGAGTAGAATAGAAAATCTTGAAGATCTTGTAAAGTTGACAAAATTAGAGATTTCTAATAATAGAATCAAGAAAATTGAAGGACTAAATCATCTCATAAACCTCCAAGAACTATTTATCGATGGTAATCTAATTGAGAAGTTTGAAGGATTAGAAAATTTAAAAAATTTGATAATTTTATTTCTCGATCACAATGAAATATCCGAATTTAGCGAAAAACATGTTCAAACCATGAAAAATTTAAATTTTATTTTTTTAAATAACAACCCACTAAACTCCCAGAGTTTATTAGAATATCGAAAAAGATGTAAATTTCCGTAGTAATTTCCATCAGAACTCAGAATTTTTTAAATAGTCATCGATCCAGAGTTCCATTAGAATTTCATCGTAATATTTACCCTCCATGTAGAATTGTCTTTTTCTAACTCCAACTTCTTTAAAACCAATTCTCTGGTAGAGTTTAAGGGCTCTTTCATTATTCAGGAAGCTTGAAAGGATTATTTTTTCCTTATAATTTAATTTTCTTGACTCTCGAATTGCTACGTCAATTAGATGATATCCTATTCCTAGATCTCTAAATTCCTTTTTAACAATAATTCCCAAGCGACCTACGTGATTAGCAGCATCCCATTCCAGATTAGATATTTCACATTGCCCGATAACTGCTTGTGATCCCTTTACCAGTGGATTTATTGCCACGATACAGATTTCTTTATCGCGTTTTAACGTGTTATACCAATTTTGTTTCTCAAATTGAGATCTGACGGGAAAGAATACGGGTAAATAGATACCTTCATCCACTACTTCATTAAAATTATTCCAAACCCCATCAGTATCTGATTCTCTAACGTGACGAATGAGTATTTCTTCTCCGTTTTTGATCGCTATAACCTTTTTCATTAGGTGAATAAAAATTTTTATAATTAAATTCCTTATGATAATATTATGGTCGATGAAAATGATGCGGAAAATTCAAGAAAAGAGCAGGAAGAAAAGGAGAAAATCGGAGAATACATCGCAAAAGCTATGGAAGGAAAAAAGAAGGCCGTAGCTAAAGATTTAGTTCAATTATCGCATGTAGAAGTAAAAAAGCAAGAGTTAAGCAAAGATACTCTTAACCTAGCTCAAACATTACGAGATCAACTCGTGCAACATGATCAATTTGAGATCCTTTCTAATGATGAGATTACGATTCTTGAATCATTCAATGGCAAAAGATTATTTTTAACGCGAATTGCTATCGTGGTTAATCAAAGTAGAGTTCCTTTAGGAATCGAACCTTTCAAGAAAGCAGAATTAGAGAAATTATTATATAGTCTTATTTCTAAAGGTTATATTAAATCAGAGAAAGTAGGAGATAATGAAGTTTATTTTCTTACTGAACGTGGAAATTATCGCGTCCAGTGAGTTTTTTGATCAATCCTTTTTTAAAATTAATTTACTTATCGGAATATCTTGAAATTCTCCATTAGGCATTTCACGTCTCAAAGTTAGAGGGAGAATTTTAGATTTTAATTCGGCTAATGCAATTTTAATGGGATCAATAAGGTTTTTAGGCTTTTCTATCAAGATAGGTGCTCCAAAACTTATTTGTAGTGCTCTAGCACCAACAATACGGGCTTTTTCATACCTTGTGAGAAAAATAGAGCCTATTTTGACATATTCCTTTACTTCTCTATATTTATTTCTTAATTCACGAGATTCTATAAAAGATGACATAATGTTCATAAAAAGAGGTAATTAGTTGATTAAATAATCGATAGAATAAAACTTTTTGGATTATATTTGAGATAAGAGGAAATCACATTTTTTAAAAAATGGTGCGCGGAGGGAGATTCGAACTCCCGACCTTCGTTAATTTTGAATTAAATATTCAATATATACACGGTGTGAGCGTTTAACGTTTTTATATGAGATATAAAAAAGTCGTTATACCAGGCTAAACCATCCGCGCTTTTTTTTGTTCGGTTTAAAATATGATTTTCCTATTTATTAAAAAGTTATTAATCGAATTTAAGAGATTCTAAAGACTCACTATTTATATTAGATCGATAAAATAAATATATCTACAAACTGCTTGGAACAATCATAATTGGTGATTACTTTATCTGAGAAATTTCTATCTCATCCACTTTTAAAAGAGAATACGGTTCTTAGACGTGCTTACCAAGAAGATATCTTTATTAATTGCTTAAACAAAAATTGTCTCGTTGTAATTCCAACGGGATTAGGTAAGACAATAGTAGCTCTCATGTTAGCCATACATAGACTTTCTGAAATTCCTGATTCCAAGATCGTTTTTTTAGCACCAACCAAACCATTGGTTGATCAACATTATAAATCATTCATGGAATTGACAAAGATTGATAATGAAAGCTTACAATCAATAACTGGAACTACTCCTCCTGATAAAAGAAAAGTGTTGTGGAACGATATTAAAATTGCTTTTATGACTCCACAAGTATTGCAAAATGACTTAATTTCTAATATGTATTCGATCCAAGATGTTGCTTTGATTATTTTTGATGAGTGCCATCGTGCAATTGGTGATTACGCTTATTGTTTTATAGCTCAGAAGTACATGGAATTATCAAAATCACCTCAGATTTTAGGATTAACTGCAAGCCCTGGATCAACAGAATTAAAAATAAACGAAATTAAATCGAACCTTTTTATTGACCACATTGAGATTAGAACGGATTCTGATAAAGATGTTAAACCTTACATTCAGAAGGTAGATAATGAATGGATCAAGATTCCTTTACCACCTGAATATATAGAAATTAAGAAACTCATCGTTGAAAAATTGAAAAAAGTCTATAAATTTCTTAAAAATAGGGATTTATTGAATTCTTCTGATGTAAACAAGGTTTCTCGAAAAGATTTATTGAAATTAGATAAATTGATAAACAAAAGAATTTCTTCAACAAGAGATGATGAAGCCAAATATGAGATGTTCATAGCCAAAAAACATAATGCTAATGCCATTCGGTTATCTCATATTGATGAATTGCTTGAAACTCAAGGAGTTAATGCCCTTAAAGATTATATAGATAAGAATATTGCGAAAATAAAATCACGAACGGCGAATAAATCCTTAATCGAGTTATTTTCGGATTATGATTTTAAAAAAGTTATAGAATTAGTAGATATTGCGCAAGAAAATGGATTGGTGCATCCAAAATTAATTAAATTGAAAGAACTATTACATAATCAGATATGTGAAAATCAAGAATCACGTATTTTAGTGTTTTGCCATTATCGAGATTCAGTAAAAAATATAGTCCAATATCTCAATAATGATCCTGAGATTAAAGCACACAAATTTGTCGGACAACGCTCAAATGCTACAGATAAAGGCTTAAAACAGAAAGAACAGATAAAATTATTACAAGATTTCAAAGAAGGTATTTATAACACGTTAATAGGAACAAGTGTAGCAGAGGAAGGTCTTGATATCGCAGAATGTGACATGGTAGTTTTTTATGATGTGGTCCCTAGTGCTGTCAGATCGATTCAAAGAAGGGGTCGTACAGGGAGGAAAAAGGAAGGGAAGGTTTTTATTTTAATAGCCGAAGGGACTCGAGATGAGGGATATTATTGGGCAGAAAAACATAAGGAAGAGAGCATGAACAGAAATTTAAAAAAACTCAAGGATCCTGATTCGCTTCCTAAGGAACAAGCAAATCTAACTCAATATATTAACACCCCTGCTAAAAATGATTCAACAGAAAAAGTTATTATTAATTTAAAAGATAGATTTCGAGAAATTGATGATGCAATAGTAATTATTTGCGATACTAGGGAAACAAAATCCCCCGTAGTTAGAAAACTTTCCTTAATGGATGCTGAGATAAAATTAGAGCAGTTACTTGTTGCTGATTATATTATTTCGGAAAATTGTGGAATTGAAAGAAAAGCAGCTCAAGATTTCACGGATTCTATTAAAGATGGTAGGTTGTTTAAGGAATTATTTGAGCTCAAGAATTTTTTTAATCAACCTATTCTAATTCTTGAAGGGGAACTTTTTACAACTAGTTTCAATGAAAACGCTTTATATGGAGCGATATCATCAATAATTCTAAATTTAGGAATAAACGTGTATCGTACCGCTGATACCAATGAAACAGCCTCATTTATTTATCATTTAGCGAAAAAAGCTCAAATAACTTCTAAAAGCGATTTTAAAATTAGATTTGAAAAAAAACCTTTTGATGATTCTGAATTATTAGAATTTATTATCGCTGGAATTCCAGGTATTAACGCACTGCGAGCTAAAAATCTTTTAATGGAGTTTAAATCACTTCAAGGAATTTTTAATGCCGAAATCGATGATTTGATTAAAGCTGAAAAGATTGGAAAGAAAATTGCAGAAGAAATTTTTAGAGTAAGTAGATATGAATATGATAAAGAGTTTTAAGAAATATAACATTTTTAAATGTATAAGATTGATAAAAATATTTAACCATTACATTTTATATAATATTATAACTGAATTGAATTCTATATCACAAATAAGTTAATAACTGGTGAAAATAAAATTATAAAATTTAAGGTTGTAGTCGCCGGAGCTAAAAGATAAATTTATTTCCGAATATCTCGGTTATTTAGTAAGATGTAGGGAAGACCTCCCTCATAAGGCGATATGCAACTGGTAAATTCGATAAATCAACGCTATCTACAATTGGAGTGGATTTTGAAACGAAGAAAGTGGTTGTAGATGGAACTGAGATCCTCCTAAACATCTGGGATTTCGCAGGTGAAAAGAAATTTAGGGAATTAATTCCTTCCTATGTATCGGGTGCTTCTGGAGCTTTAATATTATATGATCTTTCTAATAAAGAATCATTAGAGGATTTATATGATTGGATAAAAGTAATTGCTTCAATTCCGAATAGCCCAAAAACAAAGATATTAATTGAGGCGAAGATTGACTTGGAAGATCAGAGAGAAATTAAAAAAGAAGATGCTAAAAAATTCTTCGAAAACCATAATTTCCAAGGGGATATTATAGGAGTATCCTCTAAAACGGGTGAAAACGTAGAATTAGCATTTGAGACGCTTGGTCGCGAAATTTTGAAGAGCTCATTGAAAAAATGCGTCAATTGTGGAAAATTCTACCCTCTTGAATTAAAATATTGTCAATATTGTGGTCAAAAAACACTCTAAATACAAAACAATGTTCAAATAACGATACCATTTCCTTTATTCATAATCTGTCTTAATTGCCTGTTTTTGATTGATAAATTTAATAATACCATATTAATTTTAGTAAGATAAAAATTAGATATAAATTGCGTTGATATAGCATGGGTTATCATATAGAAGACGATATCAGTGAAATTAATAACCGTCTTGAAAAGGAAAGCATCTCATTTAAAGATAAAATAATTTTAGTAAGTGGTGGTGCCGGTTTTTTAGGTTCTTGGGTTTGTGACGTCTTAATCAAGCAAGGAGCAATATGTGTATGTATAGATAATTTGAGTTCCGGTTCTTTTAGCAATATATTGCACCTAATGGATAAAAAGAACTTTCGATTTATCAATCATGATATCTCTAAACCCATATATTTTGGTTTCAGTAACTATCCCAATAGTGTATGCATCGGGGATATTAAAAAAATTGATATAGTAATGCACATGGCTAGCAGAGCTTCACCCTTTGAATTTAAGGAGCATCCAATATCAATACTAAAAAGCAATACTTTAGGGACAATGAACGCACTAGGAATTGCAAAAGCACACAACGCCATATTTTTTTATACCAGTACATCAGAAACATATGGAAATCCCCCCGATGAAGCGATTCCAACTCCTGAGACTTATTTTGGTAATGTTAACCCTGTAGGTCCCAGAAGTTGTTACGATGAATCTAAGCGTGCTGGAGAAGCTTTCGTCAAGGCTTATGAATTGCAGCATA
>Ga0315542_1000172_pt1 | contig 37115 bp, 30 predicted proteins | sample SalMarSW160120MG_FD_202541 | JGI IMG/M metagenome (GOLD analysis project Ga0315542, IMG submission 202541) | Salt marsh sediment microbial communities from the Plum Island Ecosystem LTER, Massachusetts, United States - Salt Marsh Sediment SW1601-20 ...
TCACAACCTGCGTTCTTGTCAAGAGAGAGTTGTCTGCAGTTCGAACGAAGCAAAAGGAAAGGGAATGCAATGAGTCTTTTTGTGGTGGATCCTGAAAAGTGCAAAAAAGACAATATCTGCGTGGAAGAATGCCCCGCGCGGATTATCGTGATGAAGGAAAAAAATGCCGCTCCCGTGCCCGTCAGGCATGCTGAAGAGTACTGTATCCAATGCGGTCACTGCGTTGCTGTCTGCCCGTATGACGCCATTTCCCATTCGGCCATGATCCCGGATGCATGTCCGCCGGTGCAAAAGGAACTCCTGCTCTCCCCCGCGCAGGTGGAACATGCGCTGCGGTCCCGGCGCTCCATCCGCACCTACAGGAAAAAGCCGGTGGAACGGGAAACAATCACCAAGTTGATCGATATTGCCCGCTACGCGCCCTCCGGCCATAACAGCCAGCCGGTCAGGTGGCACATTATTTATGACCGGGAAGTGGTAAGCGAACTGGCCGGCCATGTGGCGGACTGGATGCGTTCTCTCCTCAAGGAACAGTATGAATTCGCCGTGTCCCTGCATATGGACCGCGTTGTGGCGGGTTGGGATGCGGGAATGGATCCCATCTGCCGGAACGCGCCCCACGTGATCGTCACTCACGCACCAAAAGACGACCGAGCCGCTCCTGCGGCCTGCACCATCGCCCTCTCCTATCTGGATCTGGCCGCTCCTTCCTTCGGCCTCGGCGCGTGCTGGGCGGGATATTTCAATGCCGCGGCAACCATGTGGTCACCCATGCAGGAGGCACTGGGTCTTCCAAAAGGAGACACCTGTTTCGGATCAATGATGATCGGCTATCCCAAGTACGCCTATCATCGGCTTCCCCTGAGAAATGAACCCCATATCACGTGGCGGTAGAAGGGCTTTTATGGAAGAATCCCGGCTTCAATGGCAACCAATAGCCGTCCTCCTGATTCTGGCCCTGATCTGGGGGGTGAACATGGCCTCCATCAAGATCGCTGCCAGGGACATGGCACCTCTGTTCATGGCGGGCGTTCGATCCCTTGTAGCAGGCATCGGGCTTTTCGTCTGGATGAAGGTCAAGGGAATCAAGATCTTCCCAAACAGGACAATCCTTTTTCACGGCATGGTGATCGGTGCACTGTTCGGGCTTGAATTCGGGCTTATTTATGAGGGTCTTGGATTCACTCTCGCATCAAGGGTCTATGTCCTCCTGTATACTGCCCCGTTTTTTGCCGCCTTGGGCGCACATTTTTTTCTGCAGGGAGACCGTCTTAATCCCTGGAAGGCAGCCGGCCTTACCGTTGCTTTTTTCGGCATTGTCGCACTTTTTCTGGAGAAAATAGGCCCCTTTTCCATGCAGACCCTTCCCGGCGACCTGATGGCCCTGGCAGCAGGAGGGCTGTGGGGTGCCACGACGGTCTACCTGAAAAAATTCCTTTCGTACCGGACACGGCCGCTCCAGACCCTGTTCTACCAGGTGTGTTTTTCAGTACCTCTCCTGTTTGTTCTCAGCTTCTTCATGGAGTCACCCATGGTGAAGGGCATGTCTCTCGTCGGCCTTTCCGCGCTCTTCTACCAGTGCATTATTGTTGCCTTCCTGAGCTATCTCGTCTGGTTTGAACTGATCCATCGCTATCCGGTGAGCCTTTTACACGCCTTTTCCTTTTTTACGCCGGTTTTTGGTGTGTTTCTGAGCGGGGTCCTGATTCTGGGGGAACCCCTGCATCTCGACCTTCTCATTTCCCTGGTGCTGGTCAGTGGGGGCATGGTGCTGGTCAACCGCAGGTCTTCCAGCGACACCATACAATATAAATGAAGGAGGTTTTTCGTGATGAACGACCCTGTCTGTTACTGTTTTGGATATACTGCAAAGGATATTCGGAAAGATCTGGAAGAGAACGGCCGGTCAACAATCATGGAAAAAATCATGGCCGAAAAGAGACTGGGGAGCTGCAATTGTGCAAACACCAATCCCGCGGGCAGGTGATGCCTTGCTGATGTCCGCCGGGTCGCGGAACAGAAAGGCACCCAGCATCACACTCAAATCATTCCCCCGAATGGCGTGGGATAGGCTCTTTTCTTCTATGCTCCAGCCGGCATAATGGATTGCCCGCAATCCAACATGTGTTTGGGCCTGGTCACTACCTCAGAAAAAGGGTATTGAGATTTCTAAGATGCTGGCCTGCTCTTAAATCTGCCCGCTCTCGGTATGCCTTTTCCAAATTTATGAGATTCTCATAAAATATCACCGCATGCTTTTTCATGGCCTCGTAGGCGGCCCCGGGGTCCGCGGCTAATACCGCCTCAACAATAGGACGATGCAGTCCCGGAGGATGGATAGAATAGGGAGGGTCGGGTTTAATCTCATCCAGGATCTTGGCGTTCAGCTGAATAACTGAATTGACGATGGCCTCCAAAAACCGATTACCGCTCATCTCAGCCAGGATAAAATGAACTTTTGTGGCGGATGCAATATCCTCTGGGAGCGAGGCCCCGGGTGGATGCTCTGCCTCAAAAGCCTCCTTCAGGCGTCTTGTAAATTCAGGAGTAGCATTCTCGGTTGCGAGGCGGGCCACCTCTGGTTCAATAAGAATACGAACCTGCTGCAGTTCATGGATTGAAATTTTGTCCGCCAGGAACAGGTCTAGGCAGGCGTTGGCCAATTGTTCAAATGTCAAGTCGGTGACAAATGCGCCTCCGGCGGCACCCTGGCGAATCGAAACAAAGCCATTGTTTTCAAGTGCTCTAATAGCCTCTCTTATGGCAATGCGACTGACCTGAAATTGCTCTGCCAGGTCTCTTTCTGACGGTAACTTGTCTCCCGCCCGAAAATGATTGGATAAAATCGCTTCTTTGAGCTGGCTGAAAACCTCTTCAGAAATTCTAGGTTGTTTAATTGGCTTAAAATTATGCATTTTTTCATCCTTTTTCTTTATTAGGTAAATAATAGAAATTTCGTCTGATTTCAAGAAAAAAATTCATTGACAAAATATTTGTTTTGTTAATTATTAGACCAAAGGCAGTCCGGTAATCCCAGGGCGCCATAAGATTCCTTTGATGACATCAGTCTTCCCGCAATTTCAACCTAAGTACAGTATAGTACCCGAGCGGACCTCAGTTGAAAGAAATTGAAATGACAGAGAGACTCATATTGAAGGAACTATGTCGATACAACATAGGGACCTTTGCGGACATTATTTATAGAAATGCCCTTTTACACTCAGATGAGGAGGCCTTTGTATACAACTCCAAGAGAGTAACGTTCGCTCAGTTCAACGCACAGGTGAACAGCTTGATCCATGCCGTCTGGTCAATAGAGGTCAAGAAAGGAGATGGCATAGGCGTTTTATCATGGAATTGTCTCGAGTACATGGATGTGTATGGGGCTGCAATGAAAGGAGGATTCATTATTTCCGCCTTCAATCCGCGGCTGCACGGGGAGGAGTTGGAATATCTCATTAAGTATTCTGAGGTAAATACGCTTTTTGTTGGTCCCCATCTTGTGGAAACCGTCGAGCGTTTGCGCTCCCGCCTCCCCAACGTGAAACACTACATTTCCATCGAGGGCTCAGCTTCCGATATGGTGTCTCACGGCGAATTGCTCTCCACGTATCCGTCTGAGGAACCTGATACAACGGTCCTTAAGGACGACCCTTTTCTTATATTTTATACGAGCGGGACCACCGGCGTTCCGCGAGGCGCCGTGTATACGCACCGTCGCAAGCTGGAGAACACCCGGATAAAGGCTTTGGAATTGGGGGTAAAGGCCGCCGACAAACATGTGGTTGTGTTGCCGCTGTTTCACATTGGCGGGGACAGCCATGTATGGCCGTTTTTCTACGTTGGGGGGTGCAACATTATAATACCTCAAAGGTCTTTTGATCCAGACGCGACGCTTCAGGCGATTGAACAGGAGAAGGCCACGGATATGCAGATAATTCCGACACAGCTGCATGCTATCTTGTTCCACAAGAATCTGAAGAAATACGACCTCAGCAGTTTGAAACGAATTTATTATGCTGCATCTCCCATGCCGGTGGAGTTGCTGAGGCAGGGGCTGAAGGTATTCGGCCCGATTTTCTCACAGGGGTACGGCCAGACTGAATCGGGACCGCAAATTGCTTCACTCCCCAGGAAGGCTCATCAGGTCCTGGACAGGCCGCCGGAAGAGCAGAAGGTGTTATGTTCCTGCGGACAGCCGAGTATTGGTGTGCATGTGAGAATAGTAGATGAAAAAAACAATGATGTAGGGATAGGAGAAGTGGGTGAGATAATCGCGCAGAGCGATTCCACCATGGTTGAATACTGGCGCAGACCGGAAGAAACCCGCGATGTGCTCATTGATGGATGGCTTCATACCGGCGATCTCGGATACTATGATGAAAAGGGATTCATGTATATCGTGGATCGAAAAAGGGACATGATTGTGACCGGAGGGGAAAATGTTTATTCTCGAGAGGTGGAGGATGTCCTGTATATGCATCCTGCAATCGCCGAAGTCGCGGTTATCGGTATTCCTGATCAGGAATGGGTGGAGCGTGTTCATGCGGTGATCGCCTTGAAAGAGAATGCCACTGAACATGACATAATTGCCTTTTGCAAAACGCACCTTGCTTCATACAAGGCACCCAAGTCCATTGATTTTGTGAACGAACTGCCAAAGAATCCCCAGGGCAAGATTTTGAAAAAAGACCTCAGAAAGAGGTACCGATCGGCCCCTCAATAGGCCGCATGAGCATGTTTCGAAAACAGAAATGCAGATGAGTCGTCCCCCTTCTTCGGGCGGCAAAGATGCCTTGTACTGGAGGCTGCTCCATGGACTTTGTAAAACTCAGACGGAAAGCGGTGATTTCGGCTTGACACACAGGAGCGGTGAACATACAATTTAAATTTAGCAGATATAATTTAATCTAATTTTTACCATTAAAACATAGTTTCCCTGTGGATGCGGAATCCCCTTGCATGAAGGGCCACGCAGTGGAATCGGCCGCTTGTCTGGGGTCATGTGCGTTAACCGGCGTCCGTTGAGCAGTCTGTCCGGCGACCGTCTAACGGGTCAGGGTGAACATGATGATGGAAAAACTGCCGTATCACATACTGACCAATGTGCTGGAAGTGATCAGTGCAGCCAATGAATCCCCGGATTGCCAGCTGGTCAAACAGAAAGCTTTGGACGCTCTGTTTCATACCATTTCCGCCGAAGGGGCGGTCTTCTTTCTGCCGGATGGGAATGGACGATTCACCTATATCATTATCAAAAATCTGGACAGAGCATACTGTGATTGTTACAAGACCTATTTTTACCGATTCGATCCTCTGCAACTGACGTATGACCTGGATCCGTGTGAAAAACACAATCCTCTAGAACAGGCCATTAGTTACGATTCCTTCCAACCCACAGAGTATTACAACGACTTTCTCAAGCCCCAGAAGATACATCATAAACTCATTGTCAATCTGGTTGCCGAAAACGAGCTTTACGGGAGAATTGTGTTGACGAGACCCCGTGAACATAACCCCTTTACGAGAGAAGAAATCCGGACAGCAAGAACCATTTCTCCCTATTTGGCACATGCCCTCGCCCATAACGACCTTCGAAGGAGAATACGACTGAAAGGAAATATACTCGATTATGTGGAAGAGCAATCATCGACCGGGATGATCCTGCTGGACGGAGCTCTTCAAATTATCTACAGAAACCCGAAAGCGGAAGAAATGCTTGGCAAATTGAAGTGTTCGGCGCCCACTGCCAACGATAGTGATCCGATTTTCACCCAGGTAGTAAAGGACTGCCGGGAAATAAGCGTCGATTTGGAGAACTGCCCGGCCGGGGGTATGAGCGTTTCACGGCAACGCATTGTCAAAGGCCCGAATCACACCCGTTTTTCGCTCATATCAAAAGGCCTTGACCATGGATCAGATTACGAAGGCTCGCGGATGTTCATGGTCTCCATCAAAGAGCAGTCGCCTGCAAATATAAATGCGCAGTATCTGATGGACTCGTTCCATCTGAGCAGGAGAGAAATTGATGTAGTCGGCCTCCTTTTTTTGGGATTGAAAAACGCACAAATTGCGGGAGAATTGTTCGTCAGCGAAGTCACCATCAAAAAACATCTTCAAAACATATATGAGAAAGTTGGGGTCAGCAATCGAACCACGTTGATCAACAGAATACTGACCGGATAGCGTTATCTCATTCACTGCCGCTCCCGATATGGTACGCTTGATGTGACAATCAAATGTTCAGTCCCCAATGACCACTTCTAATCTGAAAAAAGTATACTTTCGTATAATAGACAAACTTTATGTGACTTGCTAACTACACACGTACTAAGGCATTTTTTTGGCAACCTAGCAACTCATCACTGTTCAGGTGTCATGGGCTGTTCTGAGAAGTCTCGCTGATGCACTAAATTATCATAATGTTGCCCTGACCCCGTTTCCTATCATATTTTTCGCGTATTATTGACGAGTTGCGTAAACCAATCAATAATAGGAGGTGATGATGGAAATCAATGCAGCAGTCATTTTTGAACAGTCAGGGAAATTCTCTCTCGAACAGCTGGAACTCAGTGATCCCCGTGACAATGAGATCCTTGTTCGCATCGTGGGTTCCGGTATCTGCCACACGGATCTTGCCGGGAGGGATCAGCATTTGCCGATCCCGCTGCCCAGTGTCTTTGGTCATGAAGGAGCGGGTGTGGTGGAAAAGGTGGGATCGCGGGTCAGCAAGGTGGAGCCCGGGGACCATGTAACGTTAAGCTGGATGTGTTGTGGGGCATGCCCTCCATGCAAATCAGGCAATGACCCCTACTGCGAGAATTTCTTGCAGCTCAACTTCAGCGGGGCCCGCCCGGACGGAACAACAACCATGAAAAAAGGAGATCAGGTTATTCATGGCAACTTTTTTGGACAGTCTGCCTTTGCTAATTTCGCTTTGGCTGAGGAAAGGAATGTGGTCAAGGTCCCGAAAAATGTCCCCCTCGAGATTTTGGGCCCCATGGGCTGCGGTGTCATGACGGGAGCAGGTGCGGTCATCAATTCACTCAGGGCCAGTGCCGGTACCTCCATTGCCATATTTGGAGCGGGTACCGTGGGGATGAGCGCGATTATGGGCGCGGCGGTCTGCGGCTGCACGACCATCATTGCGGTGGATGTCCATCCTGAGCGCCTCAAGATGGCCGGGGAGCTGGGAGCCACCCACACGGTCAATGCGGCTGAAGCGGACCCGGTGGAAGCGGTCAAGGAGATCACCGGTGGAGGCCCGAATTTCAGCCTGGAATGCGTGGGAAACCCGGCGGTATTTCGCCAAGCTGTGGATGTTCTGCCACTGCTCGGCGTCTGCGGCCTGGTGGGTGTTGTGGCCCCCGGTACCGAGGTCAGTCTCAATATGGATCTGATCATGAACGGCCGCACGGTTCGAGGAATCATAGAAGGGGATGCCATTCCCGACCTCTTCATTCCCAAACTGATTGAATTGTATGCACAGGGGCGGTTTCCCTTTGATCGTCTGATCAAGTTTTATCCGTTCAATGAGATTAACAAGGCAGTTGAAGATATGGAGAAAGGCCTTGTGATCAAACCTGTTTTGAAGCCTTAGCCTGGGAGCGATCATTTTCGCCGGACGAGAGCTCATAACCGTAAGGGGAAAAAACCATGTCAATGAATAAGGAGGGTAGTATGGGAAATTATCAGATGTTTATTGGAGGCCAATGGGTGGATGCCGCGTCCGGAGCAACATTCGATGATTTGAATCCTTACACCGGAGAGCTTTATGCAAAAGTGGCAAAGGGAGATGCTCAGGATGCGGACCGCGCAATGGCCGCCGCCTTTGCGGCCCGCAAGGAATGGGCCGCCACCCCTGCCATAGCCCGGGCGCAGGTCCTGAACAAGGCCGCCCGGATCCTGGAAACGAACAGCCAGGAATTTGCAGATGTATTGATTCAGGAGGGAGGCGGCAGTGTCGGGAAAGTGATGTTCGAGATATCCCAAACCGTAGATCTCATAGAGACGGCTGCGGCGGACGGCAAGCGGATTCTCGGCGAGACCTTTAATAATGATCCCACGAAGCTTTCCATGACGATTCGCAGACCAAGGGGAACAGTACTGGCGATTTCTCCGTGGAATTTTCCGCTTGTTCTCTCCATGTACAAAGTGGCATATGGCTTGGCCACGGGAAACACTGTGGTCCTGAAGCCGGCGAGTGAGTCTCCGGTTGCCGGACTGAAGATCGGCGAACTTTTTGAGCAGGCAGGCCTTCCGGGCGGGGTGCTCAATGTTGTAACCGGTCCGGGGAGTGTTCTCGGCGACGCCCTCATTGATGATGACCGCTGTTCCTTTGTCGCTATTACCGGCGAGACAGTGACCGGGCGCCACGTGGCGCAAAGGGCTGCAGCAAAATTGAAACCCTACACCCTGGAACTCGGCGGAAAAAATCCCCTGATCGTCCTTGCTGATGCAGATATTGAATACGCTGTGAAATCCACCGCCTTCAGCGCGTATCTGCACCAGGGTGAGATATGCATGTCTGCCGACAGGATTATCGTTGAAGAACCGATTGTGGAGGCGTTTACTGAGGCATTGGCCGGTCTGCTTTCTCATCTTCCTGTGGGCGATCCCAGTCTTCCCACCACGTTCATTGGTCCGGTTATCAGTGATAATCAGGTCAAAAAGATTGACGACCATGTAAAAGATGCTGTGAGCAAAGGAGCAAAGCTCGTTACCGGTGGTACTTCCGAAGGCAGACTGTATACGCCTACGTTACTGGCAAATATTACCCCTGATATGAAGATTTATCACGAGGAGACCTTTGGCCCGGTAGCCTCGATCATTCCGGTGAAAGACGAAAAAGAGGCACTCGAAGTCGCCAATGATACGACGTACGGACTTTCAGCCGGTGTGATCACCAAGGATCTGGAAAAGGCGATTTTTCTCGGGGAGGGCCTGGATGCGGGCATGGTCCACGTAAGTGATGGCACCATCGATGCCGATGCGTGCTGTCCCTTTGGCGGGTGTAAAGGAAGTGGAATCGGACGAGAGGGGGGGCGGTACTCGGTTGAGGAACTTACCGAGGTGAAGTGGCTCACGATCCAGAAGACACAACGCCAGTTGCCGTTCTAATTCCAATTCGCATTCAAGCGCTACCGGCGTTGGCTGCGTCGCGGACTCCTCGACGTACTGCTGTTCAGGTACGCCTCCGTCGTCCGCTTCTTGCCGCCCAGGTATCATCTTGAATGCAAAATGGAATAACGGGGGAACGATGCGTAATTGGTTGGAATCGGCCCATCCGGAACGGTCTCCTCAAAGCCGACTATCAGTATAGGGAAAAGGAATAGTCGGGAAGAACGCCCATAAAAGGAGGGATGAGATGAAAAACAGAGCATGGTTAGGGGTGTTGGTGTTCGTGGTCGTGATCTTGTTTTTTGTGAACGCTGCCGAGGCAAAACAAGGGAAAGACAAAATCGTTATTGGGCAGGCAGTTTCCCTCTCAGGTCCTCTTGCAGTGAGTAATGCGGTTGTGAGTGCACCATACTATGATTTATGGGTCAAAGATGTAAATGCTGAGGGCGGCATATACGTGAAAGAGTATGGGAAGAAGTTACCCGTCGAGCTTCTCATGTATGATGATAAGTCTGATCGAGGCACGATGACGAGATTGCTCGAAAAGCTGATTCTGGAGGATAAAGTTGACTTTATATTACCGCCGTGGGGGACCGGCAATCTCTACGCTGCTGCTCTGATCGCGAATAAATACAAGTACATACTGATCGGCGGCGCCGGCGGTGCTGAGAAGCTTAAGAATCTTCGCCTGCCCTATTTTTTCCAGAGTCTCAATTTTTCCGAATCCCAGGTCCCGATCTTGCCGGACATCTTCAATGAACTCGGCGTGAAGCGCGTGGCGATGATTTCCCACGAAGACCTCCACGGCGTGGAATATTCAACCATGGCGGCCCCGGAATTAGCCAGGCGGGAAATTGAAGTTGTTATGAAGAAGACGTACCCGATGGGAGTAAAAGACTTGTCACTTTTGTTGAAAAAGGCGAAATCGGCGAATGTTGACGCTTTTGTTGGTTTCAGCTATCCGGACGAGTGTATGCTTATCACCGGGCAGGCGATTCAGCTCGGCATAAATTTCAAGGTGTTTGCGCTCAGTGTCGGTCCGGCGTTTACGTTTTACAGAAATGCATTCGGTGCAAAAACGGTTGAAGGAGTAATCGGAGGTGGCGCCTGGAACCCGAAGAGTTCACCCGGAGCAAGAAAATTCGCCGAGCATTTTAAGGAGGTCACGGGAAAGGAAATGGGGAATTACTGGGGTTCCATATATTTCTATTCCGCGATGCAACACTTCAAGCAGGCGGTGGAAAAAGCCGGAACTCTGGATCAGGCAAAGATCAGGGCGGTCATGGCCACAGAGAAATTCGATACGGCCCTGGGACCGTTCTGGTACGATGAAAGGCAGATTTCCGTAAACCATCCCGGTGAATGGGGCCAGTGGCAAAACGGCGTGTTTGAGGTCATCGACCCTGGGGCCAAGCGTACTGCAGCTCCTATAGCAAAACCTGCGTGGCCGAAGAAGTAGTTATTACAGAAACCGCACGCTGCAATAATAAGAATCCTTGACTTTGATTCCATCAGGAAAGGAGGCAAGGCGCTGGAATCGAAAAATGTTATCAGAACGCTTCCCGAAACCGGTGATAATGATAAGGAGTGGTTGACAATCATGTCTGGAATGATCTTGAGAAGTGAGAAAGGAGGGCTACCATGAAAAAAAAGGTATGGATCAAAGGGTTGGTGTTTGCGGTCATGGTCTTGTTCGTGGCGGGGGCTGTCGGCGCAGGAGAGGCGGCAGCCAAAGACAAAATTCGAATCGGCCAGGCGATTTCACTGTCGGGTCCGTTGGCCGGGGCCGTAGCCATAGCGGGTGGACCTATCTACGAGCTGTGGGTGGGGGAAGTCAACAAGCATGGCGGCATATATGTGAAAGAGTATGGCAAGAAACTGCCGGTGGAACTCATCAGGTATGATGACAAAAGCGATATGGGCACCATGACAAGGCTCCTGGAAAAACTGATCCTGGAGGACAAGGTGGACTTTGTTTTTCCCCCGTGGGGTACGGCCAGGCTGTATGCCGCAGCACAAATCGCCAACAAATACGGCTATATATTGATTGGAGGTCCCGGCGGTGCATTGAAGCTCAAGGAACTCGACCTGCCGTATTTTTTCCAGGTCCTGAATTTTTCCGATACCCAGGCGCCCGCCCTTGCCGATATTTTCAAGGAAGTGGGCGTGAAATCGGTGGCGGTGATCTACCGTGCGGATCTTCACGGGGTCGAATACGGAGATGCCATGGTCCCGTATTTCAAAAAAAAGGGAATCGAAGTCAAGATGAAAAAGAGCTTTCCCCCGGGAACCAAGGACCTGTCACCCCTGTTGAAAGAGGCCAAGGCCCTGAATGTGGATGCCTTCGTGGCCGCCTGCTATCCCGATGGGGGCATGCTGCTGACCGGTCAGGCCATGGAACTGGGTATCAATTTCAATGCCTTTTTTATGAGCGTTCTCCCCTTTTCCCCGACGCTCTTCAAAGGCAATTTTGGAGAGCGGGGCGTGGAGGGAGTCATGGGCGGGGGAGCCTGGAATGCCAAGACCTCACCCGGGGCCAAAGAATTTGTTGAGATTTACGTAAAGAGATTTAAACACGAACCTGACTATTGGGGAGCGTTGTATTACTGGTCGTCCCTGCAGGATTTCCAGCAGGCGATCGAGAAGGCCGGGACCCTGAACCAGAAAAAGATCAGGGATGTCATGGCAAAAGACAAGTTTAATACGGCCCTGGGACCGTTCTGGTATGATAAGAACCGATATTTTGTGAATCATCCCGGTGAGATCGGCCAGTGGCAGAAAGGCGTATTTGAGGTTATTGACCCCGGACCGAAACGCACGGCGCCGCCGGAATATCCCAAGCCGCCCTGGCCGAAGAAGTAGATTTTGTTGGAGATAGACAGTGACTCTTCCCGAGGGGGACTTTCCCCTTCAGGGAAGGGTTTTCCCTGGCCATTTGGATAGAACGTGTGACTGCTGTTTCAAAAACGCAGGAATCCATTCCCCATGATGATAACCATTCTGAATATTGTCATCTCCGGTTTGTTGCTGGGCGGTATCTATGCCGTGACGGCTGTCGGCCTGAGCCTGCAGTACGGCGTCGCGCGGGTGCTGAATGTGGGTCACGGGGAATTCATCATGCTCGGGGCGTTCATCACCTGGTCCTGTTTCACCCTCCTGGGCATCAACCCTTTGCTTTCTCTTGTCATTTGCGGGCCGGTTCTATTCATCGTCGGGTTCGTGCTGTACCGGACCCTCTTTACCCGCATGAGAATCTCATCTCCGACGCCGGGGGCATTTGAAGGGAATTCCATGTTGGCCTGTTTCGGGCTCCTGTTCATCATTCAGAATGTCGCCATACTGATCTGGGGTGCCGATATTAAGAGATATTCCTATCTGGCGTTTTCAGTAGATGTCTGGGGCGCCAAATTTGCGGCCAACAGGCTCATTACGCTTGGATTTGCTTTGGTCATCTGTCTCGTCTTCTATGTTTTCCTGGCCGGCACCCGGCTCGGAAAGGCGATCCGGGCCGCGGCCCAGGACCCGGATGCCGCCGGACTCATGGGGGTCAGAATAAACCGGGTGCTGGCCGTCTGTTTCGGGTTGGGGGCACTGATGGCCGGCCTGGGCGGCGCCCTGATCAGCATGTGCTACGAAATCCAGCCGACCATGGGGCTTGAATACACCATGATCGCTCTCATCGTGATCGTCCTGGGGGGGTTGGGAAGCATCCCGGGGAGTCTTATCGGGGGCCTTATCCTGGGCCTTATCGGGAGCATCGTCACCCATATCGAGCCGGGCCTGTCGTTGGTCGCATACTATGTCATCTTCATGGTTTTGCTTTTGGCAAAGCCTACGGGTATCCTTGGAAGATAGAGAAATGGGGATCGGGAAAAAAACGTCTAAGAATGCTTTCGTCTTCGGATTGGTGCTGCTCATTCTGATCCTGCTGGCTGCCGCGCCTCTTTACGCATCGTTGTATACGGTCATTCTGCTCACCAGCATCCTCATGTACGTGACTATCGCCGTGAGTTGGACCCTGTTCTCCGGCCCGACCGGGTATATCTCGCTGGCGTCTGCGGCCTTTTTCGGTGCCGGGATCTACACGTCGGCCATAGTGGGAAGGACATTTCCTCTTCCACTGGTGATCGTGCTCGGAGCGCTGGTCAGTTTCTGCCTGGCCATCCTGGTGGGCTCGTTGACCCTCAGGCTGAAAGGCATCTATTTTGTGATGTTCACCTTTGGACTCGTTGAACTTCTTCTCCATTTCATCCTCTGGTGGGAGGTGAATATCACAGGGACAACCGGGAGGGTGGTTCCCGCGGTGGCGAATACGACGGTCTTCTACACCATGCTCATGATTCTTGTCCTATTAATGCTTACGGCGTTTTTCATCAGACACTCAAGATTCGGACTGGCCCTGCAGAGCGTCGGAGAAAATGAGGAAGCGGCATCTCACTCGGGCGTTCATGTAACGGCCTTGAAAATTATCATCTATGGCGTTAGTGCGCTTTTCATGGGAGCGGCCGGGGCTAGTATGGCGGCACGATGGACCTATATCGACCCGACCATCGCATTTAATCCGCTCATCTCATTTATGCCGGTCCTGATGGCCATTTTCGGCGGTATTCGACCCCTGTACGGCCCGCTCATCGGCGCGGCTATCTTTACGTATCTTGAGCAGTTTCTCATCACACGATTCCCATACTATTACATGCTCATTTTCGGGATTATCATGGTAGTGGCGATCCTCTATATGCCGGACGGCCTGATCGGACTGGCACAGAGGGTGTGGCAAAAAAGTTCGAGGAGAAAACATGCCGATACTTGAAGGGAGAGGAGTGACCAGGTATTTCGGGGGGCTGGCCGCCGTATTCGAAGTGGATTTCGAGGTGGAACAGGGTGAGGTCTTCGGCCTGATCGGTCCCAACGGCGCCGGAAAGACAACACTCTTCAATTTGATTTCGGCTGCGCTTGCGCCCAAGTCAGGAAGCATAAAATTCAGGGGAAAAGAGATTACCGGCCTGAAGCCGTACCAGATCTGCAGGATGGGGGTGGCCAGGACCTTTCAAACCGTGAAGGTTTTCAGTAATATGCCGGTTTTTGACAATGTCTTGCTGGGCGCATTTTTTGGGAGGCGGGACAGCATGACCGGCGCGAAGGCGAGAAAGGAGACCACGGCGTTATTGGAATTTGTTGACCTGGCGAACGCAATAGCGGTCCCGGCCAAGGACCTCACCCTGGCCAACCAGAAGAGACTTGAAGTCGCCCGGGCCCTGGCGACCGGGCCTGAACTGCTGCTGCTTGATGAAATGATGGAGGGGCTGAACCCCACAGAGGTCAGCCGGGCCATGGCGTTGGTCAAAAGCATTCAGGAACGGGGAATTACCGTGATCATGATCGAACACGTCATGAGGGCCATTATGAATGTTTGCGGGCGCATTATGGTGCTCCATCATGGTGCAAAAATCGCTGAAGGAACCCCCCGGGAGATTTCCGCGAGCAAGAAAGTTATTGAGGTATACTTTGGAGAGCGGACGGATGCTTGAAGCGAAGAACATCGATACCTTTTACGGTAAGGCTCAGGCCTTATTCGATATATCCGTCCATGTCAAACCGTCGGAAATCGTGGCGTTGGTCGGATCCAACGGGGCAGGGAAAACCACTCTGCTGAAGACAATATCCGGTCTGCTGCGCCCGGCCTCCGGCAGCGTGATGTTTTTGGGGAAGAGAATCGACGGACGGCCTTCCTATGCCGTTGTGGAACTGGGCATCTCCCATATTCCCGAGGGGAGGAGATTGTTCCCCGACATGTCGGTCCGTGAGAACCTGGAGATGGGCGCTTATGCGAAACGTGTGTGGAAACAGAAGCAGGAAACCCTGCATAAGGTCTGCCAGCTTTTCCCCGTATTAGAGGCAAGGCAGGGGCAAATAGCGGGAACATTAAGCGGTGGCGAGCAGCAGATGGTCGCTCTGGGTCGCGGTCTTATGTCAAGACCGAAGCTGTGCCTGATAGACGAGCCGTCCTCCGGCCTGGCGCCGGTCATGGTCGATGAAATTTTTCATGTCATAGAAGGGCTTCGCGATCAAGGTATCGCCATTTTCCTGGTGGAGCAGAATGTTCGACATACCCTGGAAATAGCTGACCGTGCATACGTTCTGGAAAATGGACAGGTGACCTTGGAAGGAGAAAGTAAACAGCTCTTGGAAGAAGAAGCAATAAGGAAGGCATACCTGGGCCTTTGAGGCGGTGATATGTTTTCGGCTGTTTTGGGACCTGACAATATTGACGAGGAGGGAACAAAATGAAAAATAAGAATTTTTTTTCGTTGTTGGTGGCTGTTCTCAATGCATCATTGCTTCTTGGTTGTCATGATGTCATCAGGCAGAAAGAGCCCTCGGGCCGATTGATTTCCCCCATAGTTTCCACCGACTGGCTATCCGCGAACAAGGATAGAGAAGATCTTGTAGTCATTGATATCAGAGGCGCCGCTGAGTATGGAGCGGGCCATATACCCGGTTCGATCAATGAACCTTTTGTGAGGACGTTTGATCCCTGTCGCGGCCCCAGTTCCAACTGGATAATCGGGACGAAAGACTGTCTCTGGCTTGAACTGCCGGACGCGAAAGATCTATTTCGCACTATCGGTTCCCTTGGAATAACTCCTGACTCACGAGTCGTGATTGTTACCGCACCAAATCCCAAAGAACCGCCCTTTTTCGGACTCGCAAATGCGACCAGGGTTGCAGTGACCCTCATATGCGCAGGGGTAAAAAACGTCGCCGTTCTTGACGGGGGATACCCGAAATGGGCAGCGGAAGGGCGCCCGACAACCAAACAGGCAACCGTCCCCAATGCGATACCGTACAAGGGTACCGTGGATAGGGCAATTTTCGTTTCCGGCGACTATGTGAAAAAGCACCTTGGGGATGCTCTCATTATCGATACCAGAGACACGGATGTGTACTCCGGTGAGCGGTGCGAACCATTCGCAGAGAAGGCGGGGCATATCCCGGGCGCCAAGTCGTTGCCCGCTCCATCGATTTGGCACCTGAATGCTGATGACGGAACATACACGTACAAGGATGTTGCGACGCTCCGGGCCATGGTATCGCGGGTCATCGGGCCATCTGCGGATCCGCAGCGCCGGGAAATTATTCTCTACTGCGGTGTGGGCGGATATACCAGCTCCTGGTGGTTTGTGCTGACACAGGTACTGGGATATCAAAATGTCAAGTTCTATGATGGTTCAGCCCAGGACTGGGCGAGAAATCACCCTATGGTTACCGAATGAAGATGACCGGGGTTGATTTTTCATAAGCCGCATGACCGACCGGATACAAGGATGGATTCCGGATTCATCCATACGGCTCACTGTCAACAAAAAATGGAGAGACACCCGCTTTTCGGTGCAGCGCTTTCCATCATTCATGTGAAAAGGGGGATATTGGTATGTCAGGAGAACTAGTGAAATTGCTGTCTGATTTGAAGGAACCGGAGTCCTTGGCATTTGTCGAGAAGTCCTTGGGACAGGGGGTTGATCCCATGGATCTCCTGGAGGAGGCCAAGGAAGCCATGAACATCGTGGGTCAGAAATTTGCCCGTGACGAGTATTTCATCCCGGATCTTATCTTTTCCGGGGAGATCCTGAAAAGCATCGTCAAAATACTTGAACCGCATTTCAAAAAGGACGAAGGAGGTGAACGCCGAGGCAAGGTCATCATCGGGACGGTAGCCGGTGATATCCATGACATCGGGAAGGATCTTGTGGCCTTTATGCTCGATGTCAACGGATTCGAGGTGTTTGACCTGGGCATTGATGTGCCGGTGCAAGAATTCGTAGATGCCATTAAAGATACCGGTTCCAGGGTGGTGGGACTGAGCGGGTTTCTGACGCTCGCATTTGATTCCATGAAGGAGACCATAGAGGCAATCGACAAGGCCGGTCTGCGGGATACGGTGAAAATAATGATCGGAGGCGGCCAGATTGACGAACAGGTCAGAGATTTTACCGGTGCGGACGCCTATGGCAGAGACGCAATGGCTGCCGTGCAATTGGCCGAAGGCTGGATAGGAGGCTGAAGCAATGGAGAAGAAATGGGAGGAGATGTCGGCAGATGAAAAGCAGGAGGCGCAATTTCAGAAACTGCTTGAGCCCAAGGACCCGGAGGGGAATGACCTGCAGTTCCAGAGCCGGGAAGCACAGGCCGCCTATACGACGAGCATCAACAGGCTAAGAGATGCAGTGCAACTGAAAAACCTTCCGGACAGGGTGCCGGTCACCATATTTCCGAATATGTTTCCATACGCCTATGGCGGAATAACCCCCCAGGAGGCCATGTACGACTATGACAAGTGCGTCACGGCGTACAGGAAATTTGTCCTGGATTTTAAGCCTGATCTGCCCATGGGCGCTGCAGGTCCGGGTCCGGGGAAGTTCTTTGAGATCCTCGACTATAAGCTCTATTCCTGGCCGGGCCACGGGGTCGCCCCTGAACACGGCTACCAGTGCAACGAAAGAGAATACATGAAGGCCGAGGAATATGATCTCCTGATTGCAGATCCGTCTTTCTATTTCAGAAATTTTTACCTGCCCCGCGTATTCGGAAAACTGGACGCCTGGAATATGCTTCCCCCTCTCACCGGAATACTGGAGATGTACGGGGTTGCCTTCAGCTTCATTCCTTTCGGCCTGCCCCCGGTCCAGGAAGCCTATAAAGCCCTTTTTGAGGCGGGAGCTGAGGCCTTGAAATGGGCCATGGCGGTAGGAGGCATCGATATTGAGCTGGCAACCCTGGGATTTCCGAGTATCTTCGGTGGATTCAGCAAGGCGCCTTTTGATGTGCTCGGCGATACCCTCCGAGGCACCAAGGGGGTTATGCTGGATATGTACCGACAGCCGGATAAACTTCTGAAGGCCCTGGAAACCATAACACCGCTCATGATCGGTCTCGGACTGGGCGCTGCGCAACAGACCGGAAAACCGTTTATCTTCATGCCGTTGCACAAGGGTGCCGATGGATTTCTCTCCGATGAGCAGTTCAGGAAATTCTACTGGCCAAGCCTGAAACAGGTTATGCTGGGCCTCATCGAAGGGGGATGTATCCCGTTGCCTGCGGCTGAAGGGGGATACAACACACGCTTGAACTACCTCAAAGAACTGCCGAAAGGCAAGACGTTATGGATGTTCGATCAGACAGACATGGCCGTGGCCAAGGAGACGGTAGGGGATACCCTCTGCCTGCTGGGCAACGTACCCTCCTCCCTGTTGAAATTGGGTGAACCGCAGGAAGTGAGAGATTATGCTAAGAAACTCATCGATGCTGCCGGCAAAGGCGGTGGGTTCATCATGTGCAACGGTGCCTTCTTCGATGAGGCAAAGCCGGAAAATGTCCACGCGTTGATGGACTTCAGCAAAGAATATGGCGTGTATAAATAACTGCGAACGGGCCATGCGCGCCGGGATTTTCCGGCGACCGCTGTTTGAAGCATGCATGATCATGATATAGAATTCCAGCCTGTTGGAAGACGTGGGCCATGCCCTGCCGGAGAAACACTGCTGGACTGTGCACACCGGCTGGGAGTTGACCTGGTGAGCCTTTGCGGGGGCCTTGGAAAATGTGCGGGGTGCAAGATCCGGGTCGTGGAAGGGAGTCTTTCGGAAATAACGCCTGTTGAGCAGGAGGCCTTTACCGGCGGGGAGCGGGAGGCCGGCTGGCGTCTTGCCTGCCAGGCATATCCACAAAGCGCCTGCAGGGTGTATGTGCCCCCGGAATCCATGAGCACCCGGCAGCGTCTCCAGGTTGAGGGCCGGGAGACAGATATTCCTTTTGATCCGTTGATTGGATCCGTTGCCTGCAGGATCGAACCGCCTTCTCTCACGAATCCTGTGGCAGATGCGGAGAACCTGCTTGGCAGCGCTCCCGGCCCCATGGATTTCGATATCCAGGTGTTGGGAGACCTTTCAACACACCTTCGGAAATGGAATTGGAGCGCAACGGCACATATCCGGGATCGCGAAGTGATCGCCGTCAGTCCTGCCGGATCCCGCCCCATTGGTCTGGCCGTCGATCTGGGTTCAACCAAAATAGCAGGGTACCTGATCGACATGGAGACAGGGAAAGGGATCGTTTCACAGGCGATCATGAATCCCCAGATCAGCAAGGGTGAGGATATCATTACAAGAATCAATGCTGCGATTCAATCGTCGGACGGACGGACCCTCCTGGCGGATCTGGCCCGGGAAGGGATCATGAAGTTGACGGAGAATCTATGCACTGAAGCAGGTGTGGAAACGAGAGATATCATGGACGCCGTCATCGTCGGCAACACGGCCATGCATCACCTGCTACTGGACCTGCCGGTCCGTCAGCTTGCTCTGTCTCCTTTTGTGCCTGCGGTACGCGGGGAACTGAACGTCAAGGCAAGAGATATGGGTCTGAATTTCGCTCCGGGAGCCTATGTCTATCTGCCCCCCAACATCGCAGGTTTTGTGGGCGGCGATCATGTGGCCGTTCTGACAGCCATAAGGGGAGAGTGGGGTCACTCAACGGGATTGGTTATTGATATCGGCACCAACACGGAGATATCACTGCTGGACCGGGGAAAAATAACAAGCGTCTCCTGTCCTTCCGGCCCCACATTTGAAGGCTATCACATACGGGACGGGATGAGGGCCGCGCCTGGGGCGATCGAGAAACTGTACATTGGAAACGAGGATATCCGCTATAAGACCATCGACGATGCCCCGCCTACCGGTATATGCGGATCAGGGATACTGGATGCTGTTTCTCAGCTTTATCTGGCCGGTGTTCTGGACAGCGGCGGCCGTATGCTGGAAAACGCCCACGCCCGTGTGGTCAAGAGAAACGACCGCCTGGAATTTCTCCTTGTTCCCAAACAGGAGAATCAGGGGGGTGCGGAGATTTCCATCACCCAGAAGGATGTGCGTGAAATCCAGCTCGGCAAGGCTGCCATCCAAGCCGCGATCGCGGTCCTTTTGGAGACGGAGGGCATTTCCGAAAAGGAACTGCAGAGAGTCATTATAGCCGGTGCTTTTGGCAGCTATATCGATGTATCCAGTGCCATGACCATCGGCATGCTCCCTTCCCTTCGCCTCAGCAGCTTTCACCAGGTGGGAAATGCGGCAGGTACCGGTGCCAGGTTTTTTCTGTCGTCTGCAGCAAAAAGGAAAACGGTCGGGGATTTCATCTCGCGCGTGAAATATCTTGAATTGGCGGGAACCCCGGAATTCAGTCAAGCCTTTACCCGTGCCTGCCTGCTTGGGCCATACGGTGATCACCGGCATTGAATGATGTTTTTGCCACAGAGTCGCAGAATTTGCTGAGATGATTTTTTTCGTCTGTCCCTCAGAAGTTCAGGACAAACGAAAATGACCGATGCTGCCTGCGGCAGCAATACTGTTCCATTGCTTGAAGGAGAAAATCCATGCTCATAGTCGGAGAACGGATCAATACGAGCCGCAGACTGATAAACGACGGCGTCGCCAACCGGGACGCTGCATATATTCAGGCTGACGTGGGTTCTCAGATAGAGTGCGGGGCCGATGTGATCGACGTGAACGCCGGATCACGCCGGAATTCCGAAGTGGCGGACCTTCAGTGGTTAATAGAAGTCATTCAGAAGGCATTTCCCCTGGTACGCCTCAGTATTGATAGTTCCAATCCGGACAGCCTGAAGGCCGTCCTGGATCAGGTTGAGCACCCTCCCATGCTGAACTCGATCACCGGTGAGAAGGCCCGTTTCGAGGCAACGGCACCGCTGCTCCAGGTCAGGGAGTGCGATATCGTGGCCCTCTGCATTGATGACCGGGGCATTCCCAAAAGCGCCGATCAGGCATTGGAAAACGCCGGTCGACTTGTTTCCGCGCTGGAGAGACTGGGCATGCAGCGGGAAAGAATCTATCTGGATCCCGTTATTCAGGCGGTGAGTGCCAACACGAACGCGGCACTGATGGTTATGGAAACAATTGCGCGGATTCGGCGGGATTTGGAGGGAGTCAACGTGATCTGTGGGCTCTCCAACATTTCTTTCGGACTCCCCAGACGCTCGCTGGTAAACAGAGCCTTTCTCACCCTTGCCATGAAGGCAGGACTCAATGCGGCCATTCTGGACCCCTTGGATAAGAAGCTCATGGGGACATTGAGGGCCACCGCCGTCCTGCTGAATCAGGACCCGTGGTGTCAAGCGTATACCGCTGCCTTTCGGACAGGCAGATTGGAAGGGTGAACCTTGTCCGGTTGAATCTGTTGTCGATTTCATGAGATCAAGAGTGCCCGGCAGTGGGTGGCGGTCTCTCTTTTCGGCAATAGAACAGGGGGTTGAAAATGAATGTCGCAAGAAATCTGGAACGATCTGCGTTCTACTTTCCCCACCGGCCCGCCGTGAGCGAGGGCATGTGGGAAACCAGCTATGTCCGGCTGAATGAGCGGGCCAACCGCGTCGCCACAGCGCTCATCGGGCTTGGCATCAAACCCGGCGATCACATCGGTCTTTGCGCACCCAATTCCCTGGATTGGATTGCCTTTTACTTCGGTGTGCTGAAGGCCGGTGCTGTGGCCGTGACTCTCTCCAGTATGCTGACACACGAGGAATTATCTCTCCTGATGAACCACAGCCGGCCAAGAATCCTCTATACCTTCGATGAGAAGCTGGATGGCTTGGCCGGCTTTCAGGGAGCGCAGTGGCTGGACACGATAATCAGCCCCGAGGGTGACATGGATTTCGAACATCTCCTGGATATGGGATCAGGTTCATTCAAGGCAATCGACCGTGACCGTTCTGATACAGCTGCCATTCTCTATACTGGAGGAACGACGGGAACGCCGAAGGGGGTTATGCTCACGCACGAAAACATCAATACAGCCATACAGAGTGTCGTGTTCCATGAACGCTCATGTGCAGAAGAGAGGGCGCTCCTTTTCTTGCCGCTCAACCACGTCTTCGGCCAGATGCACATCATGAATGCCACTATATTGAGTGCAGGCTGCCTCGAGATGATGCCTGCCTTTGATATGAATCGCGTTCTGGAACTCACGGTGACCGGCCGTGTGACCAAGCTTTTCGCTGTTCCCACGCTGTATGTACGCCTTCTGACGGTGAATGGACTCAAAGAGAAACTCGGCGCGGTGCACTACTGTTTTTCGGCTGCGGCCAGCATGGCGGCAGAGGTGGTTCGCCAGTGGAAGGAGCGGACGGGTCTGGCGATTTCCGAGAGCTATGGCATGACCGAATCGGCCTCTATGCTCACCTTCAATCACTACTACCGCCATGTCATCGGATCAGTGGGAACGGTGGTGCCCGGCGTGGAAATCCAGATCAGGGATGCAGTCGGCAAACAGACGGGAGAGGGAGAGAAGGGTGAAATTTGTATTCGGGCCCGCAACATTATGAAAGGGTATCTTCGGAATCCCGAGGCCAGCGAGGTGGCTTTCTGGGACGGGGAATGGTTCCGTTCCGGGGATATCGGTCTCTTTGATGATAACGGCTATCTCTACATAGTAGACCGCCTGAAGGATATGATTATTAGCGGAGGGGAAAACGTGTATTCCCGTGAGGTGGAAGACGTTTTGTACACCAGGCGGGAAATCCAGGAGTGTGCGGTTATAGGCATTCCGGACCAGGAATGGGGCGAGCGGGTCACGGCCTTTCTTACATTGCGGTCTTGTGAAGCCTTTGATAAGGACAAATTGCATGCCTACATGAAATCTTGCCTTTCGCCTTTCAAAGTACCCAAGGAATATTTGATAGTTGACGATTTTCCCCGGAGTCCTGCCGGAAAGATATTAAAGCGGGAACTGAGGGAAAAATTCAGGCGGCGGTCATAAGACCGCCCGTAGTGAATCAGGAGACGATGACAGGTGGCTATGGATAAAGAAGTTATATTACGGATTGATAAAATTTCACTCAGGTTTGGCGGCGTCACCGCCCTGAACGGGGTGAGCCTGGATGTCAGGAACAACGAGATCCTGGCCATTATCGGTCCCAACGGCGCCGGGAAGACCGCCCTGCTCAACTGCATCAACGGCTTCTATAAGCCGCAGGAAGGTGACATCTACTTTGATGAGCGGAGAATTACCCGGATGCGCCCGGACAAGCTGGCCAGACGCGGCATTGCAAGAACCTTCCAGAATATCGAGCTCTACGGTGGACTGAGCACGCAGGACAACCTTATGGCTGCCCGGCACGTGCTCATGAAGCAGAATTTTATCACGGGCGCGCTCTATTGGCACTGGTCACTGAAGGAGGAAGTTGCACACCGGCAGACTGCAGAGGAGATCATCGACTTCCTGGAAATCGCTCCCATTAGAAAGAAGGTGGTTGGCATCCTTCCCTACGGGATGCAGAAAAGGGTTGAGCTGGGGAGGGCATTGGCCCTGGAACCGAGGATACTGCTTCTTGACGAGCCCATGGCAGGAATGAACCAGGAGGAAAAGGAAGATATCGCTCGATTTATCCTTGATATATTCGAAGGTCAGGGAGCCACCTATCCCGATACCCCTGTATTGAGAGACGGGATCCGGAGCATCGTTCTTGTGGAGCATGACATGGGAGTAGTCATGGGCATTGCGGACAGGATCGTGGTCCTGGATTTCGGACGCAAAATTGCCGAGGGGACCCCTGCCGAAATTAGCATGAACCCCGAGGTTATCAGTGCGTATCTGGGTCAGGAAAAAGAGGTCTAGGAGGGTTAAGGTGACGGAAAAATGCTGAAGGTGAATAGTATTGAGGTTGTCTATATGAGTGTTATTCAGGTCCTGCACGGCGTATCGTTCGAGGTGGGTGAAAGGCGAATTGTCGCCCTGCTGGGCGCAAACGGCGCGGGCAAGACCACCACGCTCAAGGCCATATCGGGAATGCTCAAAACGGAAGTGGGAGAAGTAACGGACGGCAGCATTGATTTTGACGGCAAGAGAATTGACCGATATGGGCCTGAAGTTATTGCCTCAATGGGCATAAGCCAGGTTATGGAAGGGCGGAGGGTCCTTGCGCACCTGAGCGTGGAGGAAAATCTGCTGGTAGGAGCGTACCGCCGCAAAGACCGGCCCGGGGTCAAGAAAGACCTGGGCATGGTCTTTGACTACTTCCCCAACATTAAACCCCTCCGTCATCGGACAAGCGGCTATCTTTCCGGGGGTGAACAGCAGATGGTGGTGATCGGGCGGGCGCTCATGGCCCGCCCGCAGCTCATGCTCTTGGATGAACCCTCACTCGGGCTTGCGCCACTGATGGTGAAGGAGATCTATGAAATTATCCGTGGCATTAATGTGGAACGGAAGATGTCCATGCTCCTTGTGGAGCAGAACGCCAGAGCTGCCCTCGGTATCGCGCACTATGGCCATGTTATGGAAGACGGCAAGGTCGTTTTGGAAGGCCCCGCTGACGAACTGCGGGATAACGAGGATGTTCGGGAATTCTATATGGGACTATCGACTCTCGGTTCCAAGAAGAGCTATCGTGAGATCAAGCACTATCGGCGAAGAAAGAGGTGGCTGATATAATGAAAGAAAGGCACGGGGAAATGATCACCGGGAGAGAGCAGGCGTATGCCGAAAAGGGTGACACGTGGCCAAAAATACTCAGGTACAACTATGAGAGGTATGGTGATCGTCGGAGGGCCATGCGCTATAAACACTATGGCGTCTGGCGTCCGTATACCTGGAAGGATTATTATCTTGATGTCAAGTACTTCGCACTCGGTTTGCTCTCTTTAGGTTTTGAAGCCGGAGACAAGCTGCTCATCATTGGAGATAATTCCCCGGAGTGGTATTATGCTGAATTGGCCGCTCATGCCAACCACGGCGCCTCAGTAGGATGGTATTCGGATTCTATTCCAAAGGAGATACAGTATATTGCCGAAAATTCCGAGGCAAGATTTGCCGTTGTCCAGGACCAGGAGCAAGTGGACAAGTTTCTCCAGATACAGAACGAACTGCCTCTGCTCAAGAAGATCATTTTCTGGAGCTATAAGGGACTGGCGCACTACGATGCCCCTGTTCTAATCCCCTATAGTGAGGTCCTGCAACTGGGGAAAGATTACGAAAAGGAACACCCGGCACGTTTTGAACAGAATGTGGAAACCGGCAAAGCCGATGATGTCTGTGCCATCGTATATACCTCGGGAACCACTGGGGATGCACCCAAGGGAGCTGTTCATACCTATGAAAGCATGCGGACCGGTGCAGACTATCTCCTGCATCTTGACCCATGGTACGAGGAGGATACGGTCGTCCCCTATCTGCCGCCGGCCGGGATGACCGAACAATGGTTCGGGATCGGTTGCCACCTGCTGTCGGCCAACATCCTCAACTTTGCCGAAACGCCGGAAACCCAGCAACGGGATTCAAAGGAAACAGGACCGAGCATTGTGTGGAACGGGGCTCGGATATGGGAAGGGCAGGCCGCCATGATGCAGGCACGGATTTCCGCCGCTGACGCCGTCAAGAGGTTTACCTATCGTCTGCTCATGCCGGTCGGCTTCAAGAGGGCCGATTTGAGGCACCGAAGGCAGAAGCCGGGTCTGTTCCAGATACTGGTCTGCGCTCTGGCTGATATGGCCCTTTTCAGGCCGATCAGAAGAAGTCTCGGCCTGTCAAATACCAGGATCTGCTATACCACCGGCGGCATACTCAGCCCGGATGCCTTCAGGTTCTACCATGCGATCAATATCCCGCTCAAAAGCCTGTACGGATCAACGGAAGGGGGAACACTGACCGGTTCCCGGAATGATGATATCCGGGTAGAGACTGTGGGTCCCGCCCACAAGGGGACTGACGTGAAGATTACCGAGAATGGTGAACTCGTGTATCGCGAATCAGGTCTTTTTCTCGAATACTATAAGGACCCGGGCGGGACTGCCGAGGTGCTGAAAGATGGATGGTTTTACAGCGGAGACAGCGGTTTCGTGCAGGAGAACGGCCATGTTGTCTTTGTGGACAGAACAGAGGATCTTGTGGAGCTGGCAGGCGGCGACAGGCTGACCCCCCGGTTCATCGAGAGCCGGTTGAGATTCAGCCCGTATATCAGGGATGCCTGGGTTCTGGCGGACCCGGGAGGAACCTCGGTTGCGGCGATCATTATCATTAACTACGATACTGTCGGCAAGTGGGCCGGACAAAGAGGAGTGTCCTTCAAAACCTTTGAAGAACTTTCCCAGAAGCCGGAGGTATATGAGCTGGTGGAGCATGATATTATGAGAGTGAATAAGGAGTTACCGGCCGGAATCAGGGTGAAGAGATATGTCAATCTCCACAAGGAATTCAACCCTGACGAGGGGGAGATAACCAGAACCAGGAAGTTGAGGAGGGCATTCCTGCGTGAACGGTACCATGAGCTTATTGATGCTATCCATAATGAAAAGACCAAAATATCATTGAAATCCCGGATCCAATACCGTGACGGCCGGACGGGAATAACAAAGACCACAATTACCATCGAGTCTGTCAAGGGAGCTGCATGATGACCTTTTTTCTGCAACTGATAATAACCGGCTTCGCCCAGGGCATGATCTATGCCCTGATAGCGATCGGTTTTGTGATCATTCTGAAATGTTCCGAGGTTTTTAACATTGCCCAGGGGCACTTTGTTCTGATCGGCGGCTACCTGGGGTACACCTTCCTGGTACCGTGCGGTCTGCCCGTGTGGGCCAGCCTGTTGCTGGCAATAGGTGTGGCCATCGTCATGGGCCTGTTAATAGAACGCCTCGTCCTGCGCCCTCTTCTGGGCGAGCCGGTGCTCGCTGTCATCATGGCGACTATAGCGCTTGCCACGATACTGGGCGGCCTGGCAACCCTGCTCTGGGGAGCTGAGTATAAGGCGTATCATGGATTACTGCCGACCATAACCCTGAACATAGGCACGATATCCATCCCCTCGGAGTCTCTGATTGGGCTTATCGTGTCTGTTGTTTGCGTAACGATACTCATGCTTCTCTTTCGCTACACCAAGATCGGGCTGGCAATGAGGGCAACCGCAGAGGATTTGCAGGTGGTGCAAAGTGTCGGCATCAGAGGTACCACCGTCTTTGCGGTCTCATGGGTCATTGCCTGTGTCGTCGGGGTAATCGGCGGCATCCTCCTGGGAGGGGTATCCGGCGCCAATATGGAACTCGCTGATGTGGGGCTCAAGGCATTCGCGGTCGTGCTGCTGGGTGGAGTAAACTCCGTCGGCGGGGCCATTGTCGGCGGAATAATTCTGGGAATGCTGGAAAACGTGGCCGCCGGGTACCTGGATCCGCTCCTTCCCGGCGGGGGACTGGCGCAAGTATTCCCGTTTTTTGTCATGATCATTGTGCTTATTTTCAGGCCGTACGGGCTTTTCGGTCTGCCAAGGATAGAGAGGATCTAGCCGATGGGGTCACGCACTGGAAGGTTTCAGGAAAGCTACGCGCAGGACATGTCCATCTTTCACTCCAGGTGGCAATGGGGGATAGCTGCCGCCTTCATCATCCTGCTTTTCGCCAGCCCGTTTTTTTGCAGCAACAGGGTGCTGACCATATTGACCATGATGGGAATCGCCGTTATCAGCGTCCATGGACTCAATATTCTCACCGGTTACTGCGGTCAGATCTCCATTGGGCACGCAGGATTTATGGCCGTCGGCGGCTATACGTCGGCTATTTTGTGCGCCAAGCTTGGTGTGCCGTTCTGGGTCGCCCTTCCCTGCGGTGCCCTGGCTGCGGGAACAGCAGGTTTGATTTTCGGCCTCCCATCCTTAAAGATCAAGGGCTTCTATCTCATTATGGCGACCATCGCCGCACAATTCATCATTATCTGGACCATCATCCAACTTCGAGGCATCACGGGTGGGGCTGATGGTTTAAGTGTGCCCAGACCGAAGATAGGGAATATTGTTCTGAGCTCAAAGGCCAGCTATTTCTATCTGGTGATGATATTAACCTGCCTGGGTACACTTCTGGCCAAAAACATTGTGAGGACCAGGGCCGGAAGGGCATTCATCGCCATTCGAGATAACGACCTGGCAGCTGAGGTCATGGGAGTCAGTCTCTGGAGTTATAAGCTTCAGGCATTCTTTATCGGCTGTGTCTATGCCGGCGTTGCCGGTTCCTTGCTCATCCATTACTTCAGCTTTGCCAGTACAGACCAGTTTCCCTTTATGGATTCCGTGTGGTACCTGGGGATGTTGATTGTGGGAGGTATGGGGAGCACCACAGGAGCTGTCTTCGGGGCCGTTGCCCTCAAGCTGCTGGATGAGGTGGTAACCATGGTGGGCCCCATTTTATCCGCGGCTGTGGCTCCCCAGGCAGCAGCTTCGCTCGGCCTCATCATGCACGGATTGGTCATCATTATTTTCCTCATTTTTGAACCCAGGGGGCTTGCTCACCGGTGGGGGATGATCAAGGCCTATTTCAGGCTCTGGCCTTTTTCGCATCAAGAGTGAGAGTGAAGGGGGGTGATGATTGTTTTAGAATAGCTTCTGTATGGTGTAAACCAAGACTTAAACAAGAACGGAGGAGAAGATGGATAAAATCAGATTGGGGATAGTATTCATTCTGCTTGCGGCATTATCCGCAGTTGCTGTTCCCGCTGCCTACGGGAAAACTCTCTATGTGGGCGGCACGCAGTCGCTAACCGGTCCTTTTGCTGAGGATTCTGCGGCAGTGCTGGCTGCCTTTGAAGACTATGTCAAATATGTAAATGAGACAAAGAATCTTGCCCCATGGCGACAAGAGAAATTTCCGGCTGATATAAAACTGGAGGTGATGTGGCGGGATGATGAACTCAAACCGGCCAAGGCCCTGTCAATCTATGAGGAGCTCAAGGCCAAGGGAATGCTGGTTGCCAGGATATCGGGGTCGCCCATCGCGCTGGCACTCAAAGACAGACTATGGGAGGACCATATGGGTGCGACGAGTATGGCCACGGGGTCCTACTACCTGTCGCCACCTCAAAGCTGCCTGACCTATTATCCCATTTATACTGATTCCTGTGCTGCCATCGCCGACTGGTTTAAGGCGAAGTGGAAGGAAAAAAGGAAACCACGGGTTGCCTACCTCACCGCCGATAACGCCATGGGCAGGTCCATTGAGATACCTGAGATGAAGGCGTATCTTAAGAAGATCGGCTATGAGTTTGTGGGCACGCAGTATGTGCCCCTCGTGCCGACCTCGCCACCGACCACCCAGCTGACATGGCTCAAGCAAAAGGGTGTCGATCTTGCCCTCGGTGTTATGATCAATCCCGGCTCACAACCGACGGTAAAAGAGATGGTCAGGCTGGGTATGGGACCCTTTCAGCCATACAAGATGACCTTTGGCGTCGGGGCACCAGGCCACGCTGCCGTGTTCGCCGCGGCCATGGGTGAACTGGGAGACGGGTATGTGTGCGCCGGAAGTTTTCGCCCCATGAATGATCTCGCCGTTCCCGGGATAAAATTTTGCAGCGACCTGCAGGATAAGTATCGCACCGGTAAGCGGATTACCCACATTATGTATGAGGCAGGGATTCTTGAGGCCATGATCCAGGTTGAAGCGTTGCGACTTACTATGCAAAAGGTGCCTCTTGAAAAGCTCACACCGCGTGATGTACTGGAACAGGGCTTTTTCAAGATCAAGAACCTTCCCACCGGGGGCATAAGCAGTACCCCGCTAACCTATGGTCCGGGCGATGTGGAAGGTGTTGATCAGGTGCGGATTGATCAGGTGCAGAAAGGCAAGGCGGTAGAAGTGGGTCTCTATCCGCTGCGCCATATCTACACAAAAAAATAGGCACCGCTGTTATTCCGGGAGCTCTCTCCAGAGAGTTCCCGGAAACTTCCATCAAAAGGAAAGATCGAAATGACGGCTTCCGGCGTGACCCGGCCGGGGCAACCGCCTCCATATCCGTGTCGCGTCGACCCGCAAACAACGTGCGTTTTCTGCTGCGACCGGGAATATCATGAAGAGCCGCCCGGTTTGCATCCTGTAATTGTAGGAGATTACCATGATTCCTGACAAGAATGACTTTTCCGTACTGGATAAATTTGAGTTCGATGTGCGGCCTGTAGGCGTTAAATTTCTGGCCAGACGGCCGGATACGGTAAAGAAGTTGGATGAACACATGGCCTTCTGTGAAATGCTCAAGAGGGCACAGGAAGGGGATGCCTTTTTTGTTGATGAAAAAACCCATACCTGTGAGGCAGGGCTGTATGTATTGGGGCAGGCGGATGCCCCGGAGCCTTTCATAAGCGGGCAATTCGGAGCCGGGCTGCAAATCTTCGATGAGCCGCGCTCGGCAAGCAGGCTGTACTTATATATCCCGAAGATACGGAGAGGCGTAGTTCGTTATGTTGCGTTCTCCCCCCTCGATACGCTCCTGTTCAAGCCGGATCTCTTGATCATCCTTGCCAACGCCGAGCAGACGGAAATCCTGCTTCGGGCAATGAGCTATAAAACAGGGGAAATGTGGTCGAGCAAATTCTCGGCCGCCATCGGGTGTGCGTGGACGTATATTTATCCGTATCTAACCGGAAAACTGAACTATTCTATTACCGGTCTTGGCCACGGTATGAAGCGCAGAAAGCTGTTTCCGGAAGGGCGGCAGATTATCTCAATCCCCTTCGACCTCCTGTCTTCCATGCTGGAGACCCTGCGGGAAATGCCATGGGTCCTTCCCGCGTATAAACCGGATGGCATGGAATTTGTCAAACGACTCCTTATTGACCTGGGGTTTGCCCCGCCTTCCTGATGTGTTTTGACTGCCCAATGAAACGCCGCTTCCAACCGGCAGTGCGGGAACAGGAATCAATGAAGGATCGGAACAGGCACCCCGCTTCAGTCGCCTGAAAGGCGGGTGATTTCATCGGAAGGAAAGGAGGGCCATCGTGACGGCTCACCGTTCTCGGTAGCCTCCACCCCTGTCCCCCTCGCGATGACTTCACCTATGGCGGTTACTTCAATGCCGGCGTCGCGGATATCTTTCATGAGACGATCAACAGCGTCTCCTTTGCAGCAGATCAGGAGCGATCCTGAGCCGATCAGGCCCAGGGGCGAGATGTGCAAGAGCGAGCAGATCTTCCGGGTAAGGGGATATACGGGGATGTCCTCGATTCTGACCCGTATGGTGCAGCCCCCGGCCGCACTCAGTTCGGAAACCGCAGTCGCAAGGCCTCCTTCCGTGACATCATGCATGGCTGACACGCCGGGACAGTCGGCTGAAATCCCTGCTTCCTCCAGGACGGAAAGCCGGGAAAGGTAGTCGCGGGAGACGGCCAGTTCGTCTGCGGAAAGGCCTAGTCCTCTCAGTTTGTCCCCTATTTCCCTTGCAATGATTGCGGTTCCCTCGACCGCAATGCGTTTGGTCAACAGCACCACGTCTCCCGGCGCCATATGGCTCTTTTCGATCAATCGTGATTTTTTCACCGTTCCCGCCATCATTCCCGAAATAACCGTTTTGGAAACGGCCTCCGTGATTTCAGTATGCCCCCCGCAGAGGGTGATGCCATGCTGTCGGCAGATCTTGTAGAGATCTCCCATGATCCGGTGAATATCCAGGGCACTGGTCCCTTTCGGAAACAGGAGCGTGGTAAGCAGCCAGCGTGGCATTGCCCCGGAAGTTGCAATGTCATTCGCGCTCACCAGCACCGCGTACAATCCTATGGAATCCGTGACGAACGTCACGGGGTCGGTTTTGAGGACCAGGACCTCCTCTCCGCGGATATCCACGGCGGCAGTGTCTTCTCCCACGGCCGGGCCGATGATCACGGAAGGGTCCTTGAAGGCGAACTGCGAGAGGATCCTTTTGAGAAACCGATTGGGAAGCTTTCCCGGAGGCAAAGGGTGCCCCATCTCTATGATCTGTCTCAGTTCTTCCAACGTGGATATGCTGAAGGCACGTTGCACCTCCTCTCGTTGTTTGCCATGGTTGTCCAGAAACACCGTGATGGCCCCTGCTCTCCTTCCCGCCTCCATGTCAAAGGAAAAATCGCCGACCACGAGGGTGTGTTCGGGGTTGACCCCCATTTTTTCAGCGGCCCAGAGAATGCCTTCCGGATGGGGTTTCGGTTTCAATTGGTTATCCCGAGTAATCACCAGATCAAAATCGGAAATCACGGTATCTTCAAAATTTTCGACGGCCCGGGTCACCGTTTTAAAGGTGTTCCGGGTCAATATCCCAACCAGGATGCCCTGCTGCTTCAGAAAAGGGATGATCGCCTCCGCGCCCGTGTTCGGCTTGGATATTTCGGCCCCGCGCATCTCGAACGCGTCGAGGATTTCAGCGGCTTTCCGCCGCCGAATCGGATCAGCAATGCCCCGCATATACTCGAGCACCGGTATTTCACGGGGACATCCGATGGCCGCCTTGATTTCGTCGAAGTCCAGTGCTCCGGGTTTCGTCAGTGTTCCGTCAAAATCGAACAGGACCATTTTTATCTGATTCAGTGTGTGCGTTTCCATGCACAAAAAATAGCCCCTGGGAGGATTATTATCAAGCAAGAAAGAAAAAACAAAACCCTGTTGCCCCGAAGCCGTCATAATGGTAAACAGTTCTCCTATGGAACGATGGCGCTTCCCTATCAGGACAACACTGCGGCACTTCCGACCGCTCGCGGGGTATTTTATTGAAAACAGATGGCATCTCATTATCGGGCTCGTCTGCCTTCTGCTCGTTGATCTCCTCCAACTGATCATTCCACTGATCATCAAGAAGGTGGTTGACCTGCTCACCAGGGGGAGTGCGACTCCCGCCGTCCTCTTTCAGGAAGGCTTTGCCATTGTCGGTATCGCGGTTGCCATCGGGTTCCTGCGGTATGTATGGCGGCATCTTATTTTCGGACACTCGAGGAAGGTGGAGCAAGACCTTCGAAACCGGCTGTACGCACACCTCCAGACCCTGTCCCCGTCTTTCTACCACAGAATAAAGACCGGAGACGTGATGGCACGGGCCATAAACGATATCAACGCCATCCGAATGGCAACGGGCATGGGGCTTGTGGCCTTGACAGACGGAACCGTCCTCGGGCTCGCTGCAGTGGGGTTCATGATTTCGATCAGCCCGCAGCTCACCGCCATCTCTCTTATCCCTGCACCGATTATCGTCGTTTTCAGCCGGATTCTCACCCGGCGCATGTCTACAGGATTCGAAAAAGTGCAAAAGAGCTTTTCGGATGTGACAGAGCGGGTCCGGGAGGCCTTCGCAGGCATACGGGTGGTCAAGGCGTTCAATCGCGAGGCATGGGAATACAACCGGGTCAGAGAAGAAGGAGAACAATATGTGTCCGAGAACCTGCATCTGGCAAAGATCCTGGCCCTGTTTTTTCCCCTGATGGTCCTCTTTACGAATCTGGGACTCGCAATAGTTCTGTGGATGGGCGGCCGGCTGGCCATAATGGGAAAAATCACCACCGGAGACTTTGTGGCCTTTATCAGCTATCTGAACCTGCTCACGTGGCCCATGATGGCAATGGGATGGGTCACGAACCTCGTACAGCGCGGCGCCGCATCCATGCGGCGCATCAACGCCGTCCTCCAAGAGCAGAGCGACATCAGAGAACCCTCAGCGCCCACGGCAATCGAAAAGGTTCGCGGAGAGGTAGAAGTACGGGGCCTGAGCTTCCGGTATGCGGGGAAGTCCTCGCTGCAGCTGAAAGAAATACAGCTTCATATCGCTCCCGGCGAAACAGTGGCTGTTGTGGGAAAAGTGGGCTCAGGGAAGACCACTCTTTTGAAGGCAATGGCCAGGCTTATCGAGATACCGCCGGAGACCTTTTTCCTGGACGGGTACGACGCGTCCGGGCTCTCGATTCGATTTCTGCGGGAGAATATTGGGTTCGTCACCCAGGAGGTGTTTCTCTTCTCTGATACCGTCCGGGAAAACCTCCTCCTGGGCAGAAGAGAAGCTACCGAAAGAGATCTGGCCATGGTCCTGGATATGGCCGCCATGAAGGAAAAGGTGGCATCCCTGGAGGAAGGGGTGGAAACAACGTTGGGAGAAAAGGGAATAAGCCTGTCTGGTGGACAGCGGCAGCGTCTCACGGTGGCAAGGGCTCTTGTCATGGATCCCCCCGTCCTGATCCTGGACGACGCCTTTTCCATGGTTGATACCAGGACGGAAGAACGCATCCTGAATCGCATCCTGACCGCCAGACAAGGAAAGACAAACATTATCGTGTCACACAGACCTTCCACCCTGGCCCGCGCAGACAGGATATTTGTCCTGGAGGACGGCGAAATCGTGGAGCAGGGAACCCCGGAACGTCTCCTTGAAAAAGGGGGGGTCTACACGAGACTCTACGAAGAAAAACGCCTGGCCGAAGCGCTGGGAGCCTTGTGAAGATAAGAAGAGGATCATTGCATGCTGTGGGATTACGGATACATGGAGGAAGGAAAGCTGGGGAAACCCTACAATATGCGGCTCCTGAAAAGGCTCCTGGGCTATGCCGCTCCGTACCGGAAGATCATGATCTTCGCGCTGGTCCTTTCCCTTGTAATCACCCTTTTTGATCTTGCCGTTCCCTATTTCACCAAGATCGCCATTGACCGGTATATCGTCGCCACCTGGTACAAGGTTTCTCTCAGACAGGCTGGAGAGGGTCCCCGGGAAGTTTTGCAGGAAAAACTTGCACCTTTTCTTATCAAGAGCAAAAACGGGGCGTTTGCGATGATCTCCCGGAGAAATCTCCGAAAAATAGATCCAGCGGAACTGCACAGGCTCCAGGCCGGGGGACGCATTTCAAGGGCAGCATATTACCGGATCATGCCCAATGGCGGGAAGGAGAATGTGCTGTCCCGGTTGGGATCTCTGCCGGAACATATGTCCGACGGTTCCGTTCTGATCGCAGGGAGCAGCTTCAGGGATCTTTCCGTAAAAGAAATTGCAACGCTCCGCGACCGGGACCTGCGCGGCGTTGCGGCAGTGGGCGGGACCCTTTTGATTGTCCTCTTCCTGGCATTCGGATTGGGCTTCGGAGAGTTTTACCTGCTGGAATATGCCGGCCAGCATATCATGCAGGATATTCGACTGAACCTTTTTGAAACCATACAGAAACAGGAGATACGGTTCTTTGACCGCCAGCCTCTGGGAAGGCTCGTCACCAGGGTTACGAACGATGTGGAGAACCTCAACGAGATGTTTAAAACCGTCCTTGTCACCCTGTTCAAAGATATCTTCATCGTGGTGGGCATCCTCTGCATTCTCCTCTATCTCAACTGGAAACTGGCTCTGATCTGCTTCCTCCTCATGCCTTTCGTTTTCGGCATAACATTGCTCTTCAGCACCATGGCGCGGGAGGCCTTCCGTGACCTCCGGACAACCGTTGCGAAGATAAACGCCTTCCTGCAGGAGCGTCTGAACGGCATGCAGGTGATTCAGCTCTTTTGCGCGGAAAAGAGCCAGTTTGGGATCCTGAAAAAGATCAATCACGAGAATTTCCTGGCAGGCATGAAGCAGATAAGAATCTTTGCCGTGTTCATGCCCATCATGGAACTCCTTGCGTCTTTTGCGATTGCCCTGCTGCTCTGGTACGGTGGAAGGCGGGTGATTGAAACGCAACTTACGCTTGGAGCCCTGGTAGCCTTTCTCAGCTATATCCAGATGTTTTTCAAACCGATTCGGGATATCTCGGAGAAGTACAATATCATGCAGTCGGCCATGGCCTCGACGGAAAGGATTTTTCAGTTCATGGACTACCGGGAGTACATTCCCGAGCCGGAAAAACCGGAAGCACCATCCCGGCAGGTAGGTCATCTCCGGTTCGAAAATATTTCCTTTTCCTATGACGGAAAACAGACGGTGCTCCATGACGTTTCATTTGAGGTACGGCCCGGGGAAACCCTTGCCATCGTGGGTCCCACCGGGGCCGGCAAGACAACCATTGTGAATCTGATCCTCCGGTTTTATGATCCTGACAGGGGTGCGATTTTCCTGGACGGCGTTGACCTCAGAAACCGGAAAAAGCAGGAACTGCGGGACCAGATGGGGTTGGTGATGCAGGATGTGTTTCTCTTTGCAGGGACCCTCCGCGACAATATCACCCTCGGCAGAATGGCAATAGACGCGGCGGCAATGGAGGCGACAGGCGGCCTGGTCAACCTGGACTCCATCGTGGAGAAAATGCCCGACGGATGGCAGCAGGAGATCGGAGAGGGGGGGGGCACCCTTTCAGCGGGAGAACGACAGCTCCTCTCCTTTGCCCGGGGTCTTGCCGCCGATCCCTCTCTCCTGATTCTGGACGAAGCGACCTCCAGCGTGGACCCGGAGACCGAGCATCTGATCCAGGGCACCATCTCACGCATGACCGCCTCCCATACCACCCTTGTGATTGCACACCGGCTTTCCACGGTTCGCAATGCGGATCGTATTCTGGTCCTGCACAAAGGGAGGATCCGGGAGCAAGGCACGCACGATCAGTTGATGGCGCAAAAAGGCATCTATTTCAAACTGCATCGACTCAAAAGCGAGGAATGATGAGCCTTTTCAACCGCGGCTGAACCCATTGATTTCTGCGGCCGGACTGAAACAGGGGGAAACAGAAATGGGAAGCCTGCACCATATTCCGCAATTCCTCGGCCTGAAAAAGAGCACGGTGGGGATGCTTCTCATGGTCATCATGGTAGGCATGGGAGAGAAGATGGCTGAGCGGTTCCTGCCCATCTACCTGATGGCCCTCGGCGGGGGCGCTCTTTCCATCGGATTCTTAAACGGTCTGGACAATCTTCTTTCAGCACTCTACTCCTTTCCCGGAGGATATCTCTCCGACCGGCTCGGAACAAAACGGGCCCTGCTTGTTTTCAATATTGTGGCCATGATAGGGTTTGTGATTGTCATAGTGATCCCCGTGTGGCAGGCAGTTTTGGCCGGGGCCGTCTTTTTCCTGTCCTGGACGGCCATATCCCTGCCTGCAACCATGAGCCTCGTGGCCAGGATCCTGCCTATGAATAAGCGCACAATGGGAGTATCCATGCATTCTCTGGTCCGCAGGATTCCCATGGGCTTGGGACCGTTGCTGGGCGGCCTCTGCATCAGCTTCTGGGGAGTGAAAAACGGTGTGCGGGTTGCCT
>Ga0315542_1000174_pt1 | contig 36837 bp, 31 predicted proteins | sample SalMarSW160120MG_FD_202541 | JGI IMG/M metagenome (GOLD analysis project Ga0315542, IMG submission 202541) | Salt marsh sediment microbial communities from the Plum Island Ecosystem LTER, Massachusetts, United States - Salt Marsh Sediment SW1601-20 ...
GCACAGACTCCGGCGTCCTGAACCGGTTTAGAAACCAGGTATCGGGCGGCAAACCCGTCAAAAATACCGGGCAGGACCCTGAGGGAGTCCAGCTTGGGGACCTGGAATCCCGGAATTCGGAATGATTTCGGAAGATCCCCGTGTATGTGGATCCGGTCGGGATTCGTTTCCCCGATTCCTCTGGCTTTGGCCATGCGGTAGAGGGGAAAGGTCTCCAGGGGAATGCCCAGCACGCGGCAAATGGTCGTGTCCAGAGCAACGGCATCCCGGGCCGCCGCCATCAGGTTCAGACGGCAGGGGTTTCCATTCCCCGGCCCTTCTCCATCCATGCCCCATATCCCGTCCAGTATGGTCACGGCCGGCCGCACAGCCTGGTAGACATGGAGCAGCAGGGAGGCAAAGGTGTTCCTGTTGAGCCCGGTCATGTAATGCCATTCGGTCTTTCGCTGGGCAACAATGGTCCCGAAAAGGTTCTTGACGCCGAGGGTCATGAGCATCTGAGTGTGCGTCTTCAACTTCGGCAGGTTGATAACCACATCGGCGTCCAGGACCTGAGAAGCAATCTCCAGGTTCCGGAAAATGGAGTCACCCTCAAGGGAAACCCGCCTGGGCCGGCTCAATTCCACCAGATCGATTCCCAACTCCCGGGCAATCTCCTTCATGCCGGTCTTTGCCGCAACTCGCTCGAACGGCTCGATACCCGGACTGTCTCCTATCCTGACGCGGCCCCCTGCCTCTTTGACCAAACCTGCCACGGCCCGGACCACTGCCGGATCCGTGGTCACCCGTTTTTCAGGGGCCCGGGCCGAGAGCAGATTGGGCTTTAGGAGGACCGTATCCCCCGGCCGTACAAAACGGGCGATACCCCCCAGGGGCTCCAGCACCTTTTGCAGGGCACCCTCCACCTGATGTGGTTCGTAGCTTTCGCAACGGACAAGGGAAACACTAGCCAAGTCAGATCCACCTCCGCGACGGCATATCCATGGGAGCACGGCAGTGTCCAAAACCTATTTGTGCGTGAGCACCATTTTAGAATAGGGGTCAGTGAGGTCTCAAGTCAACGCAATTCATTGTCGGCTCACGCCTCCCGTTCTCCGAACATCGACCATTTTGATTGACTTTCCCGGGACTCCCACGATAAACACTCTTAGTGTTGAGCCGCCGGCAAAACATCTCACAGGATGAAAACCAGTCAAGTCAATCCTGGAAAGAATATGAGAGGGAGGTATCACTTGAAAAACGTGAAGGCCATCGGATTCGACCTCTTCAACACGCTCATCACTGCGGACCCGAAAGCCGTAAGCGAGGCTGTCGAACGACTGATCAGGAGCCTGCACAGGAGCAATTTTACCTTTGAAGACGGGCCCTTCAAGGAAACCTATCGCCGATGCGCACTTGTTTTCCTGGAAAAGACGAAGGAAGACGGGAGGGAGACCCATAATCGTTTCTGGGTCGGTGCTGCACTTCGGGAGCTGGGATACCCCGTTGATCCTGATGACGAACGAATCGCCACGGCGCTCGACGCCTATTTTTCCGCGTTCTTCGACTACTGCCATCTGATACCCGGCACCATGGAGATGCTCAATGAAATCAAGGGAACCTACCGGCTGGGGCTTTTATCCAACTTCACCCATGCTCCTGCAGGAAGGGGCCTCATCACCCAGCTCGGGCTGGCGCCGTTTTTCGACGTCCTTCTCATCTCCGGAGAACTCGGATACCGCAAACCCCACGCCATAGCCTTTCAGCAGCTCGTGGATGATTTCGGCGTTGACAGTTCCCGGCTTCTATATGTGGGGGACAACATCGAGGCCGATATCAACGGGGCACTGCTTGCCGGCATACGTCCTGTATGGTTTACCTGGGCCCTTGATCACAAGGTACCCATGTTGCCGGGTGTCCCTGCGGGAAATGATGAGTTGCCGGATGAAGATGTCCTCCGGGTGAGCGACTGGGATGAATTTCTTGCACTGCTCTGTGACGCGTGATCACAGAACTTGCGTCTCTTCTGCCGTTGCCAACTCGACCGCCTTTTCTGCGTGGATAGCTGTCGTGTCGTACAGCGGCACCCGCGTATCCTCCTGCCGGACCAGAAAGGCAATTTCCGTGCAGCCGAGTACCACAGCCTCTGCGCCTCTTTGCCGCAGCGCGTCAATAATCTGAAGATACTGATGCCTGGAACGCTCTTTCACTTTTCCGAGACAGAGTTCTGAATAGATGATATTATGAATTATTTCGCGGTCTTCCGGTTCAGGGATGAGCACTTCGATGCCGAATTTCCCGGCAAGCCTGCCTTTATAGAAATCCTGTTCCATGGTGAAGCGTGTACCCAGCAGGCCCACACGCCTGATTTTGTCGCCAAGGAGTCTTTCCGCCGTCGCATCGGCTATATGCAGAACCGGAATGGAAATGGCCTTCTCAATCTCGGGAACAACCTTATGCATGGTATTGGTGCAAATCACGAGGAAATCCGCACCGCCGGCTTCCACCCGTTGGGCTGCTCTTGCGAGGATTTCTCCGGTCGCCTGCCAGTTTCCCTGATGCTGCAACTCCTCGATGTCGGCAAAATCGACGCTGTACATGCAGATTTCGGCAGAATGAAAGCCTCCAAGTTTCCCCTTGATGCCTTCATTAACCGCTTTGTAATAGCTTGTTGTGGATTCCCAGCTCATACCTCCCAGCATACCGATCGTCTTCATTGTACCCCTCACTTTTGCGTCAATCCGTTCACCTGCGTCGGCTCTAAGTACTTGGATCCATAAGTTCGATGACGTAATCTTTGCAGTATTTCACCGCTCGCTTCGCTGAAGACGCAAAGACCGCAAAGTCAACTGCCTTTTCTTTTGCCGCTGAGACGCCGGCAAAAGAAAAAAGATTCGCATTTTACCTGCTCTCAAACCTATGCGCTATCCCAACTATCCCGTCTTACAATCCACATAATAAAATGCGACTGCGACCTTCTTTGCACGCCTTAAGGTCTCTTTTCCCTTTCCACCGTCTCAGCGGAAGGGATCAGGTGCTTCTCGGAGGCTGCTCAGGGAGGAAGCCATCCTGTTTTCCGGTCATGCTCGTGATTTCTATCCTGATGATCCCTGTTGCCGCCAGTTTGTTCTCGGGAAAATGGAAAGCCTTATCCGAATACTGGCGCATGATGACCTCAAGCACCTTTCGTTTTTCATCAGGATCCGTTACAAGGGATGCTTTTCCAAAACCGATAACGCTCTGGTAGTTTATGCTCCAATCGCACGCGTGTTCTGCCTCCACAATCTTCGCGTTTATATCAAATTCAAAACAGACATTCGGATTTTTCCGGAGCATGTCGACTTTTTTCCCTTTCAGTGAGCCATGCGCATAAATAGTGCGGTCCTGATATCCAAAACATACGGGCACCACGTATGGCGTATCGCCCTCGGACAACCCAATGCGGCACACGAGTGATTTACGAATGACGGCTTCAATGGCGGATTTGTCGGTGATTTCCTTTTCTTTCCTTCTCATGATCATTCATGCTCCTCTTCTAAACCGCTCAAGTCAGGGTGTTGTCGTGCTTCCCGGCTTTGCGTCTTCCGGGAAAAAGCGCAATGTCCTTTTCTGCCTGAATGGGGGCTTTCTTCAAAATGCGCTTCATACAGATAATGAGTCATACCGGAAACCGGAAAAAAATGATAGAATGATTTGTATCTTTTTCGCGTTCATCCTAACCCGGAGGTCGTGGTACCATGGAAGCGATGATTCTCGAAGGAGTGGCGGATCTCACCGTGGAAAGGAATCCCCTCACAAAGGCAACCGTTCCGGATCCTGTTCCGGCCAGAAATGAGATCCTGCTCAAGGTGTCCGCCTGCGGGGTGTGCCATACCGAACTGGATGAGATAGAAGGCAGGACCCCCCCTCCGAGCTTCCCTGTTATCCTCGGCCATCAGGTCGTGGGTACCGTGGTAGACCGGGGAAGGGATGCCGGGATGTTTCAAACGGGGGACCGGGTGGGTGTAGGGTGGATCTACTCATCCTGCGGGACATGCGAGTTCTGCCGCAACGGTCTTGATAATCTCTGTCCGGAGTTCAAGGCAACGGGCCGGGATGCCGACGGAGGGTATGCCTCTCTCATGACGGTTCCGGAAGACTCGGCGTACAAGATCCCCGCCGTGTTTTCCGATTCGGAGGCCGCTCCTCTCTTGTGCGCCGGGGCCATCGGATACAGGGCCCTGCGGCTCACGGGAATCCAAAATGGGCAACGGCTGGGCCTGACCGGGTTCGGGGCATCCGCCCATCTCGTGCTGAAGATGGTACGGTACGAATATCCCGGCACGGAGATCTTTGTGTTCGCCCGCAGCGAGCGGGAACAGGCGTTTGCAAGGGAGCTTGGCGCTGTCTGGGCCGGGGCCACGGAAGACATGGTGCCCAGGAAGCTCCACGCCATTATCGATACGACGCCGGTCTGGAAACCGGTCGTTGAGGCCATGAGAAATCTGGAAAGCGGCGGCAGGCTCGTCATCAATGCCATCCGGAAAGAATCCGTTGACAAGCAATATCTTCTGGACCTAGATTACCCAACACACCTCTGGATGGAAAAGGAGATCAAGAGCGTTGCCAACGTGGCAAGAACAGACATCAGCGAATTTCTCGATCTGGCCGCCCGCATCCCCATCAGACCGGAGTTCCAGGAATTTCCCCTGGAAGAGGCGAACAAGGCCCTCCTGGAACTCAAGGAACGAAAAATCCGGGGGGCAAAGGTCCTGAGAGTGGCGTAGAGCTTTATTTGTGAAGTATTTAAATCTGAAGGGAAAAAATGGCTTTTTCACTCATGGAAGGTAATGAGGCCATTGCCTGGGGTGCTTTTTTATCAGGCTGCCGATTTTATGCAGGATACCCCATTACGCCGGCCACAACCATCTTCAATACCATGCTCAGACTTCTCCCTCCCGAGGGGGGCATCTGCATCCAGGGAGAAGACGAAATAGCCTCCATCGGAGCATGCCTGGGGGCGTCCATGGCGGGTTTCAAGGTGATGACGGCGACCTCGGGTCCCGGCCTGAGTCTCTACAGCGAAAACATCTCCTTCGCCATAGGCAGCGAGATCCCCGTCGTTATTGCGGTAGTGCAGCGACTCGGACCCTCCACCGGCTCCGCGACCCGGGGCGCCGATGGGGACATACAGTTTATGCGCTGGGGGAACAGCGGAGGCCTCCCGATAATCGCCCTGGCGCCCTGTGATGTGAAGGACTGCATTCTCCTCACCATGCACGCGTTCAATCTGGCGGAAGAGTTCCGGTGCCCCGTCTTTCTCGCGTCAAATAAGGAAGTCAGCATGACCAAGGAAGGCCTTGATATGGATGCAATCCAGAGGCCTGAAATCCGCAGCCGGAGGGCTCCTGCCGAAGGAAAGCCGTTCCTTCCCTTCGACGTCGCCCCGGGGGAGTTTGTTCCTTCCTTCCTGCCCATCGGAGCAGAAACACCTGTTCGCCAGACCTCATCAACTCACGGTTCGAACGGATATATCACCACCGACCCCGACCAGATCGCCCGGAACCAGAAGCGGTTGAAAGATAAGCTCATTTCCGCGGTAGACCGATTTTCCTATCACGAGTCCTTCCTGGAAGACGGGGCGCAAACGCTCGTTGTTACTTACGGCGTCACGGCGCGTGCCGCCCAGGATGTGTACCACCGGCAAAAAGGCACGGGATCTCCTTTTTCTCTTCTCATCCTCAAGACCTTGTGGCCGGTGCCGGAAACTCTCATCAGGGAAAAAGCCGAAGGAGCAAAGAGGGTAATTGTTCTGGAAATGAACGACGGGCAATATGTCCGCGAAATCGAGCGGGTTCTCCCGGGAAAACAGGTGGACTTCTATGGCCGGATGAACGGGAAACTGATCACCCCTTCGGAGATCCGGGAGGTGATCAATCATGGTTAGCCTCCTCAATAATGAGAGACCGCCCGTCTTCTGCCCCGGCTGCACCCATGACCGCATTGCCAAGGTCCTCGACAGGGCCTACCAGCGTATGGGGCTTCGAGGCAACCAGATTGCCACGGTCAGCGACATCGGCTGTTCCGGCCTGTTTGATACCTTTTTTCAGACGCATGCACTGCACGGCCTTCATGGGAGAGCGCTGACCTACGCAACCGGCCTGAAACTCGCGCGTCCGGAACTTCATGTGATCGTCACCATGGGGGATGGAGGGATGGGCATAGGCGGCGCTCATTTTCTGAGCGCATGCCGGCGGAACCTCGACTTGACGCTCCTCGTCCTCAACAACTTCAACTTCGGGATGACCGGAGGTCAGTTCTCGGCGACAACCCCGTCCGATGCGGTGGTCGGCTCCGGCTTTCTCAACCGGCTTGAACGCCCGCTGGATGTGTGCAGGGTGGCCGCTTCCGCAGGAGCAACGTATGTGACACGCTGTTCGGCCTACCGGAAAGACCTGGCCGACGAAATAGAACGGGCCATTCGACACAGAGGTTTTTCGGTCATCGATATCTGGGGAATCTGCGTCGGCCGGTATGCCAAGAAGAATCATCTGACCCCCCAAGAAATCGAAAAAAACATGGCATGCCTGCCTCCGTTTGAGGGCCTTGTCGAGGAAAACCAGCGGGAGGAATACGGCCTCCGCTACAGGGAGATGGCGGGAAAACAGACGGCCGTTGCCGCGCCTCCCACGATAGAGGAAGTATGCGAACCGCATGAAAAGGAACGGCAGGAAGTCATTATCCTGGGCAACGCCGGCCAGCGTATCATCACCGCTGGAGATATCCTCTGTTTCGCGGGCCTGGCGGCAGGCCTGCGGGTAACGCAGAAGAATGAATATAACATCACCGTACTTACTGGCCCTTCCATAACCGAGGTGATCCTTTCTCCGGAAGAAATAGGCTACACGGGGATCGAGAGGCCTTCAGCCGTCATTGCAGTCGGACAGGAGGGAGCGGACCGGAGGTCCCGGATCTTCGGCACTCTCGCTCCGGAGACCCTCGTGGTCCACGGGAAGGACGTGACATTGCCGCAGACGGCGGCCAAAATCATCACGGCGGATTTCAAGGCTGAGGGGGTTACGAGCGCGGAAAGGGCCCTTGCCTCTCTGGGTATTCTGGCAGCTCTGGGAGGGGTACTGAACCCTGCTATGCTCCGGGCCGCCCTGAAGAATCGATTCAGAGAACCCGTCTTCTCCTCCAGCGTCGAATTGGTGCAGCACATGGGGCGCTACGCACGGGACTTCGTCAATACGTCGCGTCACTGAAAAGCCCGCGAGGCAACAGGGGACTGAACAAGGAGGAACCAATGATCGAGAAAGTCATTATCATGGGCGCAGCCGGCAGGGATTTTCATAACTTCAATGTCTACTTCCGCGACAATGAGCGCTACCGGGTCATCGCCTTTACCGCGGCCCAGATCCCGAAGATAGAGGGGCGCCTCTATCCGCCCGAACTGGCCGGAAAATTGTATCCCGAAGGGGTGCCTATCTATCCGGAGAAAGACCTCGCCGGCCTTATCAGGGAGCACCAGGTGGACCTGGTGGCCTTTTCTTACAGCGACGTCCTCCATGTGGATGTCATGCACAAAGCATCCATCGCTATGGCGGAAGGAGCCGATTTCATTCTCATCGGGGCGCCCTACACCATGCTCAAAGCTCAGAAGCCGGTGGTGGCGGTCTGCGCCGTCCGGACGGGGTGCGGCAAGTCACAAACCACGCGAAAGGTCTGTGATATTCTTCGCAGGCAAGGGAAGAAGGTCGTGGTGGTACGGCATCCCATGCCCTACGGCGATCTCAGAAGCCAGGTAGTCCAGCGTTTTTCCACCTATGCTGATTTTGAAAAACATAGATGCACCATCGAGGAGCGGGAAGAATACGAACCACTCGTGGACCTCGGGATCGTGACGTACGCGGGTGTGGATTACGGCAAGATCCTTGCGCAGGCGGAGAAGGAGGCAGATATCATTGTCTGGGACGGAGGGAACAATGATACGCCTTTTTACCGGCCCGACATCCATATCGTGCTTTTCGATCCTCACCGTGCCGGACACGAGCGCCTCTATTACCCCGGCGAGACCAACATGCTCATGGCCGATATCGCGATTATCAACAAGATAGATACGGCATCCCTGGCTCAAGTCGAGCAGGTGCGGAAGAATATCGAGCAGTATGCACCAACTGCCAGGATCGTGCTGGCGAAGTCACCGCCGATCGTCAGCCAGCCCGAACAGCTCAAAGGGAAGCGCATCATGGTGGTGGAGGACGGACCGACTCTGACCCACGGGGGCATGCCCTACGGCGCCGGGCTTATTGCTGCCAGGCAGTATGGCGCTTCCGAAGTGGTCGACCCTCGATCTGCTGCAGTGGGAACCATCAAGGACGCCTACCTTCTCTACCCGCATGTCGGACCGGTTCTCCCGGCCATGGGATACAGCCATGAACAGATCTCCGACCTGGAAAACACTATCAACAGGGTGGACTGCGACCTTATCCTCTTTGCCACCCCAATCCATCTCACCCGAATCCTGAACATCAAGAAGCCGGCAGTGCGGGTCCGATACGAATATCAGGACGACGAGCATCCCTTTCTGGAGGAAGCGCTCCTGGAACAGATGGAGGCCCGTATGCGGCATGGATGATACGAGAAAGAAGGAGATACTGCTGGTCGCCCTGGGCGGCAACGCCCTGATCAAGAAAGGACAGGTGGGGACCGCAGAAGAGCAGTTCCAGAATCTCAAAGAACCCGTCAGGCAGCTGGCCCGCCTCTCCAGAGACTACCACGTGATTATCACTCACGGTAACGGACCCCAGGTGGGGAATCTCCTCCTCCAGCAGGAATTGAGCCGGGATATCCCAAGGCTGCCCCTCGAAATCCTGGTGGCCCAAACCCAGGGCCAGGTGGGCTACATGATCGAATCCAGCCTGGACAGCGAACTCATGGCACTCGGGATTGTCCACCAGAAACCCCTCGTGAGCCTCATCACTTACGTGGTTGTGAATCCTGCCGATCCGGCCTTTATGAACCCATCCAAACCTATTGGACCGGCTTATTCCAAGGAGGAAGCGGCCCTCCTTCCCTTCCCCACCAGGGAGACAAGCAAGGGATACCGTCGGGTGGCTGCCTCTCCAAGGCCGTTGACCATCATCGAAAAACGCGAAATCTCCAGACTTATCCATATGGGATTCATCGTTATCTGCTGCGGCGGCGGGGGCATCCCGGTGATCCGGGAAGGGAGGAGCTTCTGCGGGGTGAACGCGGTCATCGACAAGGATCTGGCCAGCGCGCTCCTGGCAAGGGAGGTGGGAGTCGATCTGTTTATCATGGCGACCGATGTGGAAGGGGCCATGCTGCATTTCGGAACTCCCCGACAGAAAGTGCTCCGCAGGGTGGAGGTGGCACAGGCGGAACGCTATATCGCTGAGGGGCATTTTCCTCCAGGATCCATGGGACCCAAGGTAGAGGCTGCCCTCCAGTTTGTGCGGAAGACCTCGAAAAGGGCCGTGATCACCTCTACCGGGGCCATCGAGGAGGGTGTCAAGGGAGCCGCCGGCACCGAGTTCGTGCGTTGACCGTCCCCGGCGAAAACCACCTGACCCCGCTTAGAAGCTTCAGCCGGTCAAATTGGGCTGCTTCATACCAGGGCAACAGGAAAGGAGAGGAGAGCCTGTGGAATAATTACGCTTTTTACGGAATGTACGATGATAACTCCGGATGACATAGTGCAAATCGATCTTTCTCGGAACACGTGCTCCAGGTCCCCGTATCCCGAAAAAGATCTGGAAGCGTTTTCCTGCGGCCGGGGGTACAATGTAGCGTATCTCTCCCGTCACCTCGCGCCGGATGCCGACCCTCTGCATCCTGACAATATCCTGGCCATATCGTGCGGCCTCCTGACAGGAACAACGGCTCCCGCCTCTTCCAGGGTTCACCTCAGTGCCCTGTCCCCGCAAACCGGCCTGTTGGGCAGTTCGAGCGTGGGGGGATATTTCGGAGCTGCACTCCGGGCCGCCGGTATCCAGTCCCTGGTCATCACCGGCCGGGCCCGCGATCCTTCCCTTCTCTGGATACACGAAAACAAAGTGGAAATACTCGGGGCAAGAGACCTCTGGGGTCTCGACACCTGGATGACTGAAGAGGGCATCCGCGAAAAATTTGCCCCCTCAAAAATAACCTCTCTCGCCATAGGACCCGCAGGCGAGCATGTGACGGCATTTGCCTGCGTTGTCGGCGACAGGGAACACGCCGCGGGTCGAACGGGGATGGGCGCGGTCATGGGATCCAAGCTGCTCAAAGCCATCGTTGTCCAGAGACCCACGCGCTTCCCGGCGAGCCGGTCGAGTCGGGAACGTGCAGTCATTGACCGCTATGTCCGGCTGACCAGGAAATCACGAGAATTCGAGCCGCTTTCCAAGTACGGTGGTGCAGGGTACATGAAGTGGGCCGACGACATGGGCATCCTTGCAACCCGGAATTACCGGAGCAATCATTTTGAGGGGGCGGATCGCATCGACAGCAGGAATCTTGCCCCGTACAAAAGACGATCAACCGGATGCTACCGGTGCCCGGTTCAGTGCAAGGCGGAGCTCTATTTTCATGAAGGCATGCACCGGGGGATGCGGGGTGTCCGTCCGGAATTTGAATCCACCGCAGCACTGGGAGCGCGCTGCGGCCTGGATAATATCCAGGATATTGTCTTTCTGGATAATCTCTGTACCCGCCTGGGGATTGACACCATCTCCGCGGCGGGAGCTATTGCCTTTGTCATGGATCTTTTTGAACGCGGCATCCTTTCACAAAAGGATGTGGAGGGCCTGGATCTCCACTGGGGAAACGCGAAGGCCATGGAAACACTCATCACCCAAATGGCGCAGCGGGAAGGCTTTGGCAATATCCTCTCACAGGGTCTCCGCAAGGCCGCCGAAATCATAGGCCGAAATGCGATTCGGTACGCGCCTCAGGTAAAGGGCCTGGATCTTTCGGCCTATCACCCGTCTCACATAATGGGTACGGCCCTGAGTTACGCGATTTCCTCACGAGGCGGAGATTTCAACCAGGTGTATCCATCGATCGAATATGCCTGGAGCCCGGAAGAAGCCGTCGGGAAACTCGGAGACCCCGGAGCGGTGGATATCACTTCGACGCAGGGGAAATCCGCGATAGTAAAACGGGCCATGCTCGTAAACATCGCTCTGGACTGCCTGGGCCTGTGCAAGGTGCCTTCCCTGAGCCTGATCAGGGCATTCGATCTCCAGATCGAATCCGAGCTCGTCACCATCCTGACCGGGTACGAGACCAGCCCGGATACCCTCTTCAGGATCGCCGAGAGAATTGCGCACCTGGAAAGGATCTTCAATATCAGACATGGGGCTACCACCGCTGACGATCGGCTCCCTGAAATGTTTCTTGAACGCAATCGTCCTGAATCTATTCAGACCCCTCGAAATCCGGACTGGTTACGCCCCATGGTCCGGGACTTCTACCGTGTCATGGGTTGGGACGAAAAAGGCGTGCCAAAGCAAGAAACCCTGCACACCCTGGCCATTGAAGAATTCTCCTGACGGTCCTACGTATGTCCGGATCCCATCAGTTCTTTTTCTCCTCTGTTCTTTATCCTCTCCAGGGCAGCGAGAGTCTTGTCCGGAAGGGCAGGCGCTTTATGCGTTTCGATGATTTTCCTCACCTTCTCCGAGATCCGCTGGCTCATGTCCTTTGATCCTTTTTGAACCCAGACACCATAGGGCTGGCGGGTGAGGAGGGTCGGCCTCCAGAGTTCCTTGCGAAAATGTTCAAGGGTGTGTTTCTCCACAAGAAAATGACCACCGGGTCCCACTTTTTCGATCACGTTCCGGGCAAGGGTCTCCGGGGTGACTCTTATGCCTTCTATGAACCGCTTGGTCATCCCGATTACTTCATCACCCATAACGAGCATCTCGGCGGAGCAAATCATTCCCATATCCATATAGCCGACGTCGTGAATGAGGTTCAGGCCGGCGAGGCCCTGGGCCAGGATGGAGAATGCGCTTTCAATACCCGCCTGCGCATCAAGGCTCTTTGAATCAGTTGCCCCTGCAAGCCCCCAGGTGGGGAGCCCGAATGATCGGGCCACCTCGGCCTGGGCGGCGAACCCGAGGCTGCACTCCGGAGCGCCCATGCTGAGCATGGTACTGGACATGTCGAAATTGGAGATATTGCAGGCCATAAAGCAGGGGGTCCCGGGCCTTCGCAGTTGGGCCAGGGTAACATTCATGAGTCCCTCGGCGATTGCCAGGGCCACGGCCCCTGCCAGGGTTACCGGCGCGGTCGCCCCGAGCTGCTGGGTAGGCCCTGCAAGCTGGGGAAGAAACAGGTCCGCTGCCAGGAACATCCGACCCACCACCTCCTCGGGATAGACGAGAGGGGTAATGGGTTCAGGGTAGCATATGAGGAAAGGACGCTCTCTCAGGAGATCCATACCCCCGGCCACTTCTGCCGCCATCTCGTAGACCAGTTCGATTCCCTTTGTAGAATACCCGATAAACACTATCGGCTTGGCCGTATTAGTGACGACCGCCTCGAATTCATGGATATCCGCCGCAATGGCCGGTACATCCTGGCACGAACCCATGGGCATGACCCAGTCGATATTGGGCAGTGCATCCGCCACCAGGGCGCCCCGCGCGATATCTTCTACCCGGGTCTCGTGGATCTTTCCGGTCAAAGCGTCCCTGGTATTGGGGCTTGCAGTCGAAGTACCGTAATAGCTCTTTCGTCCCTCAATCTCCATGGCACGACTCCCATCCCGGTCATAAAGCACAATACCTCTGGGAGCCTTTGCCACGCATTCTCGCACGATGTGTTCCGGTACCTTTACCCGTTCGTCTCTGACAACGGCACCGGCCTGTTTCAACATGCTCCGCGCCCCTTCATGCATAATCTTGCATCCCGTTTTTTCCAGGATGTCAAAGGCGGCCCGCCTGATCTCCCAAATTGCGTCATCACTCAAGACCCTAAAAGATACAGACCTGTTATCCGAAAAAGATGACTGGATCATGTTGCCCTCCTGTAATAATTTTTCGAAGATGTGGATGGAAACCAGCACGTGTCCGTCCACAACCGGATCTTGGGCACTAGTGAGTTTCCAAACCGGAAACGAGATATTTTTACAAAATCACGAAAATCAAAATATTACGCTGATGCGTGCCATAGTACGCCGCGCATGTGATCCCGCAGATTGACGCTGGCCTGTCCCGTCACAGGCGGGAGATTGTGAAAAATAGCCATTTATGGATGGAAACTAGCTTGCTTTCCTGTGGACTACAGGCTCCACGGTCTTCAGCTTTTCCAGAGGGATATGGCAAAAAATCCTGTGCCCCTTCTCGTCCTGACGCCACGGAGGTACTTCTTTCTCACAGATCATGCCGCCATCGGGGAGCATTTCATGCCGCCTCGGGCAGCGGGTATGAAAGTGGCATCCGGAAGGGGGATTGAGGGCGCTGGGCACGTTGCCGCCGAGGCGAACCTCCTTCTGCCGGGCGTCCGGGTCCGGGATTGGCACCGCCGACAAGAGGGCTTCCGTGTAGGGATGATACGGTGGATCGTAGATGGCCTCGGCGGGTCCGATCTCTACGATCTGCCCCAGATACATGACCGCGATGTCGTCGGAAAAGAAGCGGACCACGCTCAGGTCGTGGGCAATAAAGATCATAGACGAACCGTAGATCTCCTGAATTTCCAGAAGCATATTGATGACCGCTGCCTGCACCGACACGTCCAGAGCCGAGACCGGTTCATCACAGATAATCAGGTCCGGCCGGCTGGCCAGGGCCCGCGCTATGCCCACCCGCTGTTTCTCACCGCCGCTCAACTGTCTAGGAAGGCGGTCATAATAGACGGTACCCAGACGCACGGCCTTTAAGAGACGCATCACCTCGCCTTTGACCTTGTTTCTGGGGACCGTCCTGAACCTCTTGATGGGGCGGGCAATCTGCTTTCCCACGGAATAGGTGGGATTGAGTGTGGAATCCGGGTTCTGGAAAACCATCTGCATCTCCCGGATCAGGCGAGTATCCCGCTCCGAGACCGTTTGAGTTACATCGATACCGAGAAACTGCACCTGTCCCTCGGTGATCTGTTCCAGCCCTATGAGCCCCTTCACCAGAGTGGATTTGCCGCAACCCGACTCTCCTACCACACCGAGAGTCCTTCCTTTGGCCAGCCTCACACTCACGTCATCCACGGCCTTGACATACTTCTTCTCCCCGAGACCGAACAGGCTCACGACGGAATTGGATTCCTGGGGATAATAAATCTTTAGGTTTTCGACGTTGAGAAACTTTTTCTCCGGTTCCCCGGACAGGGCCGGCTCTGCCAGGGCTTTGATCTGAGCAGCCTTGCTGCTCACCCTTGCGGTGCGAGGGCGGCTGTCGATTTCGCCGGCGTAAATGCACCGGGCATAGTGTTCCGGCGTCGTCTCTTTCAGGAGAGGGCGGTCCTCGCGACACGCCTCCGTCGCATAATCACACCGTGGAGCAAAAATGCATTCATCTTCCGGCCGGGCTGCGGGGGCCGGCACCCGACCGCGGATGGGATGAAGCACGGAGTCCAGCTTGCTCCTGCCTAGGGTCGGAACACTGGCCAGGAGGCCCATTGTGTAAGGATGGCAGGGGTTATGGAAGATATCCCTGATTTCGCCGCTTTCCACCAGCTCCCCTGCGTACATGACACAGAGGTAGTCGCTGACGCGCGCCACGACCCCCAGATTGTGGGTGATAAAGATATTGGCTGTCCGAAAGTCATGTTTCAGTTCTTCCAGCAGGTCCAGGACCGCGGCTTCCACCGTCACATCAAGCGCAGTGGTGGGTTCATCCATGATCAGGAGCGCGGGGTTGTTCAGCATGGCCATGGCAATGACCACCCGCTGCTGTTGCCCACCCGAGATCTGATGGGTGTAGCGTCTCATCACATCCTCGGGATCGGGCATATGCACCCGTTTCAGCATTTGTATGGAACGGTCCCGGGCCTCGTCCTGGCCTATGCCGCTGTGGAAGGTCAAGACCTCCGTCAACTGCTCCCCTACCCGCACGGAGGGGTTGAGGGCCTGCATGGGGTCCTGGAACACCATGGCGATGCGGTCGCCTCTCAGCTTTTTGAGATCGTCCTCAGACCGACCCACCAGTTCCTCTCCTTGAAAATGGACATGACCTCCGATGATCTTCCCATTGGGACCGAGAAAATTGACGATCCCGTAGGCGATGGTGCTTTTCCCGCAACCGGACTCGCCCACCAGGCCGACCGTCTCTCCTTCTCTTACCACGAAGGAGACATCCCTGACGGCCTTGACATCCCCCTTTCGGGTCTCGTAGGCGATGGAGAGTTGGTCGACTTGGACGACCGTCTTTTCATTCTCAAACTGGTTCATGAAGGGTTTCTTTAAACCTTGGATTATTGATATCTCATGGACTCTTCTCTCAAACCGTCCGCGAGCAGATTTAATCCTACCACCAGCGAGGCTATGGCCACGCAAGGCCACAGGGCTGCCCATGGGCTGCCCTGGAGGATAAATTCACGTCCCGACGCCACCATGCTGCCCCAATCAGGGGAAGGCGGAGGCATGCCGAGACCCAGAAAACCCAGGGTCCCCATTGCGAAGATGGCGTATCCCACTCTGAGCATGGCATCCACGATGATCGGCCCGCGTGCATTCGGCAGGATCTCGACGAACATGATGTACCAGGGATTTTCCCCGCGGGTCTCCGCCGCCCGTATATATTCTCGGGTCCGAACGTCCAGGGTCAGGCTCCTTACCAGCCGGGCAATGCCGGGCACGCCCACGATGGTGATAGCAATGACCACATTGACGGCAGACGCCCCCAGCGCAACCATGATGATCAAGTATAACAGGATAATGGGTATGGCCATCATGGCGTCCAGAAGACGCATGACGATTTCGTCGAGCCACCCGCCGTAGTATCCGCCGAGGAGACCGAGTGTGGTACCGATCACAAGGGCCACGAAGACGCCCCAGAGGGCCGTGCCGCCGGGCAGCCAGAGGTGTTCGGACAGGGGCAGGATCACCAGGACCACCCGGGCGCCATAGATCAGGCGCGACCACAAATCGCGTCCCAGTTCATCCGTCCCCAGTATATGTTCCCTGGAAGGTCCCTGGTTGGGTGCCTTCCAGTCCTGTTGAAGCGCTGTGTATCTGGTCAACATTGGCGCAAAGACCGCAACAAACAACCAGAAAACGACGATTGCCAGGCCCACCATGGCAATTCGGGATGAAAACAGGATGGAAAAAGCGCCCAGGATCCTCCTGAGTCTCCCGGCCCGAGGCTCTTCAGTATGGGGCAATTCAAAGCTGCCTTCGCTTCCGAGTGCCAGTTCATCTATCTCAGGTGTCATGCCGTTTCCTTCTCATGTTTGATACAGCACTTGCATGGTCAGCGGACAGGTCCTCCAAAAATTGCACGATCATCAGGAATATCGGATCCGAGGGTTCAAAAAAGTATAGATGATATCGGCAACGAGTTGGGTACCCACAGCCACCATCACCAGGATCATGGCCCCGGCCTCCAGCGCGTTGACATCTTTGTACATGGCCGAGTCCAGGAGATACTTGCCCAGCCCCGGATAGCCGAACACCACCTCTACGATAACGATCCCCCCCATCAACCAGTTCACATGCAGCATGATCACCGTGATGGGCGCCATCAGGGCATTTCGTACTGCGTGTTTACCCACAATCCGACGATAGGGCAGGCCTTTAAGAAACGCGGTGCGGATATATGGGGCCCGCATCACCTCCACCATGCTGGCCCGGGTGATCCGCAAGACGTACCCCAGTTCGATCAGGGTCAAGGTCAGGACCGGCAGAATCAGCATCTGCGGATGCTGCCAGGGAGCCTGTTCCCCGAATACTGTGGCCCCGGGCACAAGACCCCACCAGACGGACATGATCAGGATCAGAAAAATGCCGGTGGCAAATTCCGGAACGACCGAGAACATCATGCCGCCGATGGACAGGGCACGATCCCTGAGGCTTCCTTCTTTGAGTCCGGCTATCAGCCCCAGAATCAGGGCCATGGGCATCACGATGACAAAGGCGCTGCCGGCCAGCACCAGGGAGTTCCGGAGCCGGAGAAAAATGGTATTGGCCACGGGCCGGCCCGTTCTGAGGGATATCCCCGGATCACCCCGCAGAAATCCTTTCTTGAGCGGGATGTATTCAATGGGACCCCCTGAAGTCTCTTTCCACCCGGAGCCCATGACAAAGGTCCACACCTTACGGCCGGCACCTTTCTCCCATCTCACGGCGTGGTTCATATTGTCCACACCCCAGAAAGTAGAAGCGCCTTTCTTTCCGGTGACCCACCTGCCGTTATCCTTCCGTTGTACCGTAGATCCGTCCGGTTTTCGAGTGATGGAGATCAGATCATCGCCCACCAACTTCCAGCGTATCAATGTTCCGTCTTTTTCTACGGCCCACCACTCTTCGAACCCCTTCTTAGTAAAGATCTGCTTGAGCGACATCCCGGTTTTATGCGACGCCTCCCAGTCGGATCCCGCCATCCAGTAGACGTAGCGCAGCCAAGCCGGTTTGTTGAGCCCCAGCTGGGCCAGGAACGAGGCCTCCTGCTCCGGCGTCACAAAAGCCCCCAGGATATTCCTCGCCACGTTTCCCGGGGAGGCCTCGGTAATGAGAAACACGGCCATGGAAACCAGGAGCATGGTGAGGAGGAGAAGCAGGATCCTTCTGACGATGAATTTGACCATGAAGCACCTTTGCAGATGGGATCATGATGGGGTCAGCGCGGACCGGGGGTGCCCGGTCCGCAGGGTGTGACCTGAAGCGTCGCGATTACCCGTTCAGCCACGCCTCGTTGAACAGGAATATGAGGTTGGGATGGGCCTTGACATTCATGAGTTTCTTGTTGGGGCACATCCACACGTTCATCCAATACGCGATACCGATGGAGCCCCGGGTCATCTGGATCTCCTCAAGTTTGCAGAAAATCTTGCGGCGTTTTTCCACGTCCAGGGTGCCGCTTGCCTTGGCCAGAAGCTCACTGAACTCCTTGTCCACCCAGCGGGTCTCGTTCCAGGGCACAGGCTTGCCCTTGGCATCTGCGACATAGGCCAGGTTGAGCACCATGGTTCCCAGGGGCCTGTGGGTCCAGGGCGTAAAACCCAACGGCACCTCCGTCCATTTCTCCCAATACTGACTTGTGGGCATGGTCTGGATCTTGATCCGGAACCCGGCAGGGGCTGCATCCTGCTGCAGGATTTGAGCATACCGGACGATATCCGCCCATTCCGCCCCCACGGCGAGATCCACGTCGATGCCGTTCGGGTAACCCGCTTCTGCCAGGAGTTTCTTGGCCCGCTCCGGTTGATAGGAGGGTACGGGTTTCTTGCAGTATGCCGGGTGCTTGGGGTAGATATGGAAATCCTGGCCGAGCAACCCCTCTCCCTGATATGCCAGGGCAAGAATCTTCTCTCTGTTCTGGCAGAGTTTCAAGGCCATCCGGACCCGGTTGTCCGACCATGGTTTCATGTCCACCCGCATGCGAAGCACCCTCGTGGTTGCCGTGGCAATGGGCAGGATCTTGATATCGGAGTCATTCTTGACGGCTTTCATGATCTGGGGGCCCGGGTTATCGGAAGCATCGATGAGGTCGATATCCCCCGACCGCAGAGCTGCAATCTGGGGCGCCATTTCCGAACCCATGTCGATGAACCTCATCTCATCGATATACGGCAGGGGCTTGCCGTCAAATCCCTTCTGCCAGTAATCCTTACGGGCCTTCACCACACAGATTTCCCCTTCCTTGTAGGTGTCGAGCAGGTAGGGACCGGTCCCGTGGGGCGCCTTCTTGATGTCGCCCTCAAAAGTCCGATGATTCAGCACCTGGGCCGTATATTGGAAGAAGTGCTCGGGGACGGCGATGGTCCCGCGTTTGCAGTGCAGCTTGAACTGATAGTCGTTCACCTTCTCTATGCCCGTGGGATCCAGATAGGAGCCCACCAGGCCGAGCATCGAAGACTTCACGTCCGGGTCCAGCCACTGGTTGATGGTGAAGATGCAGTCATCGGCGGTAAAGGGATCGCCATTGTTGAACTTGATGCCTTTCCTGACGTTGAAGGTCCATGTCTTCACGTCATCGCTGGCCGACCAACTCTTGCAGAGATAGGGATGGGTTATGTTGTCGGCATCCGTCAGGGTCATGTATTCGAGGACCTGTCGCATCGAATTGGACGGCTGCAGCCAGGAATAACGGGCAGGATGGTCGATCTTCTGGATTTGCTGGGAGATCTTGAGAACCCCTCCCCGTTTGATCTTGGCCGCCATGGCCTTCCTGGGCCAGCCAAATCCGATCATCTGGCTCGCGGCCGCCGCAGACACCCCCAGCAAGGTTGCGTACCTCAAGAACTCGCGACGCGTGAGCAATCCCCTCTTCACATCCTCCTTCATTTCAGCAATTGCCGGGTGAATCGGTTGATTCTTGTCCATTTCCTTCTCCTTTCTCTTCTGGTTACATTCATGAGACATAATCGCTAATGAAGCCGCATGAAGCCAAACAGTCTTGCCCCATAACCGGCCTTCCTCATCCGAATGGGCATTAGTCCGGGGATACTGGGCAAAATCATACCTTCGACCGAAATCAGTCTTTTTCTTGTCACCCTAACGAAGCGCTATTTATTGTCTTTTCGTACGGGAAGGCTGTCGGTGGAGGTGAAAAACGATAGATTTCTTGAAAACGGAAATATGTCTTTTGATCGGGCCTTTTTCCGGGCCCATCCACGATTATTCTCATTATTGTCCCAGATGTTCCGAGTGGTAGACGGGGAGGTGGGTAATTATTTGCAGGATCCGTTGTCATGTATATCCGGGAAATCCTCAAAGGGATAACAGCCGTTTGCTTTGGATCTGGAAGTATATGAAGAATAGTCCCGCATGTCAAGGGCGAAAAGGTTTCCGACCGGTCTTCACCGTCAGAGTAGATTAGAGTAGATTGTTGATGGGAAAACCGTACTCAAAAGCCGGTAGTCATCCGATTCATCGAAGCCGCTGAAAAGAGAACCAAATGCAGTGCCGGGACACAATTAGTGGAGAATTTGACTCAAGAACAACTTGGTCCTGTCATGCTGGGGATTGTCGAAGAACTCTTCCGGGGTGTTTGCCTCGACAATCTTCCCATAGTCCATGAAGAGTACCCGGTGGGCGACGCTCTTGGCAAAACCCATCTCGTGGGTGACCACCAGCATGGTCATGCCTTCCTGGGCAAGATCGATCATCACGTCCAGCACTTCCTTGATCATCTCCGGATCAAGGGCCGATGTCGGCTCGTCGAAAAGCATCAGCTTGGGTTTCATACAGAGGCTCCTGGCAATGGCAACGCGCTGCTGCTGCCCGCCTGAAAGCTGACCCGGATACTTGCGGGCCTGCTCAGCGATGTGTACCTTCTCCAGGTAAAACATGGCTGTCTCTTCCGCCTCGGCTTTTGGAACCTTGCGCACCCATATGGGGCCGAGAGTGAGGTTATCTACGATGGTCAGGTGCGGGAAAAGATTGAAATGCTGGAACACCATGCCCACTTCCGCACGGATCTTTTCGATATTTTTTATGTTATGGGTCAGCTCGGTCCCGTCCACGATAATCCGGCCCTTCTGGTGTTCCTCCAGACGGTTGATACAGCGGATCAAGGTGGATTTTCCCGAACCGGAAGGTCCGCAAATGACAATACGTTCCTTTTTCTGCACGGTCAGGTCTATGCCCTGAAGGACGTGGAAATCCCCGAACCATTTGTGCATGTTAATAATTTCCACCATTGCAGTGTCAGATTGTTCGCTCTGCATCTCTCTTGTCTCTTGTTCTTTCATGAATTCCTCTTATTTTCTGACAGAGTGTGGCTCACAATGAACCAGAAGAAGCCCGAATACTCGTTCATTGTTTTTCACCTGCTGACAGCTCTCTTTCCAGCTTCCGGCTGTAGCCTGACATGGAAAAACACCCTGCAAAATACAGAAGGGCGACAAATATATATGCCTCGGGACTGAACCCCATCCATTCGGGATTGGCGAGTACCGACTGGGTGGTCTTGAGCAGATCCCACAGGGCAATGATCACCACCAGGGATGTATCCTTGAAAGCGGAAATCAGGATACTCACGGTGGGCGGTATCACGATCTTCAGTGCCTGGGGAAGAATAATCAGCCGCATGGTCTGGTAGTAGTTCAGCCCCATGGATTCCGCGGCTTCATACTGCCCCCGGGACATGGCCTGCAACCCTCCCCTGACAACCTCTGCAATGTAGGCCGCGGTAAATAGGATGATGGCGATCTGGGCCCGCAGGATCTTGTTAATAGTGATCCCCTCGGGCAGGAACAGCGGGAAGATGATGGCCGACATGAAGAGAAGGCTGATCAGCGGCACTCCGCGGATCATTTCTATATAGACAATGGAAAGCCACCGCACCGTGGGCAGTTTGGATCTCCGCCCCAGGGCCAGCACCACACCGAGCGGGTAGGCAGCGGTGAGTCCGAAAACCGACAGCAGGAGGGTGAGGGGCAGGCCGCTCCACTTGGTACTTTCCACCGCCGAGAGCCCAAAAAGGCCGCCTTTCATGAGCAGTCCCATAACAAAAAGGCCTAGGACCCATACGTAGATCAGGTGCTTTTTCCAGTGCTTCCTATTCTGGCTGTAAAACAAGAGGCCAAAAAGAATCAACATGGCCGCCAGTGGCCTCCACTGGGAATCATAGGGATAAAACCCGAAAAGGATGAAACGGACGTTATCCCATACGACCGACCAACAGGCCCCGGTCACCTGCCTGCACGCCTTTCCAGTCGTGTGCCACACGCTGTCGATGAATGCCCACCTGACGAGGGGAGGAACAATTTTCCCGAGCACGAAAAGCGTCACCAAGGTAAGAATGGAATTCAAGGCGCTGTTGAACAGATTTTCCCTGATCCACCCTATGAGACCCACATGGGTTACCGGGGGTTTCATTTCCTGCATCCGGGTATCATCTGGATCATTCATAGACATGCCTATCTCTCTACCAGTGCCGCTTTCTTATTATACCAGTTCATAAAGGCCGACGTGGACAGACTGAAAAGGAGGTACAACGCCATGATCAGAGCCACTCCCTCGATGGACTCACCCGTCTGATTGATGCAGGTGTTGGCCACAGACACAAAGTCCGGGAATCCAATTGCGATTGCGAGAGAACTGTTTTTTGTGAGGTTGAGCATCTGGCTCGTGAGCGGTGGAATGATCACCCGGAGGGCCTGGGGCAAAATGACAAGATTCAGAACCAGGGAAGGCCGCAGTCCGATCGCCATTGCGGCTTCTCGCTGCCCCCTGCTCACTGATTGAATACCGGCACGCACCACCTCGGCCACGAAAGCGGAAGTATAGAGCACCAGCCCGAGCAAAAGGGCCGCGAACTCGGGGCTCATAGTGAGCCCTCCCTTAAAATTGAAGCCCGCGAGCTTGGGAACGTCCATTTTCGTGGGCGCCCCGAAAATCAGCCAGGTGACCAGGGGCATTCCGATGATCAGCGCAATTGACACACGAAAGGTGGGGAAATATTTCCCTGTCTTTTCCTGCCTGCTTTTCGCCCACCGTCTCAGGAAGTACGAAAAAATACAGGCTGCCAGGAAGGCAAGGATCATATACGTGTGGGCCGGGTGTGGCGCCGGCACCGCAAACGCGATCCCCCTGTTGCACAAAAAAAGGCCCTTTATGGGAGAAAGGGCCTGCCGGGGAGAGGGAAGGCTTTCGTAAAAAATAGCATACCAGAAAAAGAGCTGCAGCAGAACAGGGATATCCTGCATGACTTCAATGAAAATGCCTGAAAGCTTGGATACCAGCCAGTTTGTGGAGAGACGGGCAACACCGACAATCGTCCCGAGCACAAGAGTGACGACAATCCCTATGAATGAAACCTTGAGGGTGTTCAGTGCGCCCACGATGAGGGCACGACCGTACGTGTCGGCCGCTGAGTAGGGTATCAGGGACTCACCGATCTCGAACGAAGATTCTTTATTGAGAAAGCCGAAACCCGTGGCAATAGCTTGTTTTTTGAGATTAACGATGGTGTTGGAAACAAGGTAATAGGCGACCAGACCGACCACGCAGAACACGACAATCTGGTATATGATCGCCCGTTTCCTGGGATCGAGCCAGAATGGAACTTTCTCCGGTTGCTTTTCTTTCATCAGGCAGCGGTTTTCCCTGGGCTTTCTGGTTCCTCCAGAATGTGCCGCATGGGCCCCCCATGGATCGTCGGGAGACCTAATCCTGAGCATGAGCATTATTACGGCAGGTGGTCAAACAGGAATGCCCCTCCGGGGAGGGGCATTCCGTATGCTTCTCATCTGAATGGAGCGGAGTACATCAAACCGCCTCTTGTCCAGAGATCGTTCAATCCCCGTTTGAGGCCGAGAGGAGTGTTGACTCCCACGTTGCGTTCAAAAATTTCACCGTAGTTGCCGACCTGTTTGATGATATTATAGACCCAGCTGTCATCAACACCAAGGGCCTTCCCCATGCCGGGGGTGACCCCCAGGAAACGCTGGATCTCCGGGTTCTTACTCTTCATCATCTCATCGACATTCTTGGAGGTAATGCCGAACTCTTCGGCCTGTATCAGGGCCATGACGGTCCAGTTGACCAGGTCATACCACTGATCATCCCCGTGGCGGACGACCGGGGCCAGGGGTTCTTTTGAAATAATTTCGGGCAGCAGCACGTAATCATCCGGATTGGGGGCAACAGAGCGCTGGGCTGCCAGCTGTGAAGAATCCGACGTCAGAACATCGCAACGGCCGGCAAAGAAGGCCTTGTTGAGCTCGGTCGTGTTTTCGATAACAACGGGTTTCCATTTCATGCCGTGGGATCGGAAGAAATCAGCTGCATTCATCTCCGTGGTTGTCCCGGGCAAGACGCAGACTGTGGCGCCTGCCAGCTCTTTGGCACTCTTGATACCCGACTTTTTGGGCACCAGAAAACCCTGGCCGTCATAGAAATTCACGTGAGCGAAACTGAGACCGTTGACGGTTTCTCTTGTCAGGGTCTGGGTGGTATTGCGGCACAATACGTCAATCTCCTTTGATTGCAGAGCCGGGAGACGCTGCACGGCGGTCAGCGCCACCCATTTGACTTTGTTCGCGTCGCCGAATATGGCTGCAGCAATAGCCTTTGCCGTATCCACGTCAAGTCCTTTCCATTCCCCCTTTTTGTCAGGCATGCTGAATCCGAACACACCGCCGTTCACGCCTGCAATGAGGACGCCCCTCGACTTCACCGTATCAAGGGTCTCTCCCGCCATGGCCATTCCGGTCATAGCCAGGAACACCAGGGCCACTATCAACGCACACACCTTAAAAAGCTTCATACTCTGTTCCTCCTTTCCCGTCTTCAGATTTTGTGTTCCGCCGTGAACCGCGTCCATGGCAAAAAAACACCCGCCGTACGCAGCCCGGCACATGTTATCCGCCAATTTGCAACGCCTTTTCCATTGATTAGCACAAGGTTCCTCGTTTTTCAAGAAAAAGCTGCGAAACTCTAAACAGGTATGTAGTTTTCAAAGCTGAAGTTGACTCGTTACAAAATCGCCATATCGAATTTTAAGATCTTGCAACGGAGCTTCCTTTTGAGGTACCATCGCGGCCTACATTGAAAGGAGGAGCATATGGAAAAACCTGTTGAATTTTACTGGAATGCCCGGCTGAAAGATGTCAAGGAGGCCCTGGAAGCAAACAATTTCAAGGTATCTCTCGCCAGGGACGGCAATCATGCCCGGGAAATCCTGATGAATGAAGTGCTTCCCGAAAGCGGGGCCGGGAGTGTCGCTTTCGGCGGCTCCACGACCGTCATCGGGACCGGAGTCTATGACGCGCTCAAGGCAATGCCCGAACTGGACATCCTGGATACCCATGACAACACCATTCCAGCGGACGAACTCCTGGAACGCAGGAGGCAGGCACTCCTGGTCGATCTTTTTGTCTGCGGTACCAACGCAGTTACGGAAACCGGCACCCTCGTCAACCTGGATATGATCGGCAACCGAATTGGAGGACTCACATTCGGCCCGAAAAATGTGGCCGTACTGGTCGGCCGCAACAAAATTGTCGCCGACCTGGAGGATGCTCTTTACCGGGTCAAAAATTACGCTGCTCCCTGCAATGCCATCCGCCTGGATAAGAAAACACCGTGCGCCAAGACCGGCTACTGCCAGGAATGCAATTCCCCTGACCGCATCTGCAATACCTGGACGATCACAGAAAAATCGTATCCGAAGGGTCGGGTGAAAGTCATTCTGATAAATGAGGACCTGGGGTTGTAAGGAGATCTCCTCCCTGGAACTCTTATGCTTCACGTCCTTTACACTATCGGCCCTATCTTTGTAATCATCCTCCTGGGGTGGACCTTGAGATCACGGGGCTTTCTGCCGGAGAGCCTGATCGGCCCCCTGAACCGCATGGTCTATTACCTTGCCATCCCGGCCATGATCTTCAGGGAGGTGGCGGAGGCCACCTTTGGTTCGCATTTTCAACCCCTCTTGCTTGCGGGAACGCTGTTTCCTTTGGTGGCCGTATTCTGCCTTGCCCTTCTTGCCGGTACCCTGTTCTCGGTGCCCAGAAGGGAATTCGGTACCTTCCTGCAGAGCTCCTTTCACGGAAATCTTGGGTACATCGGCCTGGCTGTCGCCTATTACTTCCTCGGCAAGGAGGGCTTCACCCGGGCCAGTATTCTCGCGGCCTTTCTCATGCTGCTGCAAAATTTTCTCGCGGTTTTGAGCCTGCAGCTCTTTGCCACTACCGCTAAGAGCGCGCGCAGGCTGACCTACTTCGTGAAGAAAATAATCTATAATCCGGTGATTTTCTCCGCCATGGCCGGCATTTGCTTTTCTCTTTTCCGGATACCTATTCCTGAGCCGGCTGACAGAATCCTTGGTATTATCAGCGGGATGGCCCTGCCCCTGGCCCTTCTGGTAATCGGGGCATCCCTCTCTTTCGGGTTGATCAGGTCGCACCTTCTTCCGGCCCTGGGCGCGGGTTTTCTGAAACTCCTTGTGCTGCCCGGGATCGGCATCGGGGTCTATCACTGGCTCGGATTGTCTCCGGCGCGATTTCTTCCCGGTCTCATCCTGCTGGCATCTCCCACCGCAACAATAACCTACGTGATGGCAGGGGAAATGGAGGGATCCACGGAACTGGCGTCCGCGGCCGTTTCCATGAATACGCTCCTCTCTGCCGGGACCTTTGTGCTCTGGCTCGGCATCAAATTTGTGAATGGGCACTAGCGGGTTCTTCCGGCCGACGCGTATCCTCAGGCAGGAGTCTGTCATAGGGGTACGGGACAGGCCCTTTTCTCTTCGATTCAAGATCTCAGAAATTTTTGCCGATGAACCCTACCTGGGGCAGATTGCCAGCATCCCGATTTTGCACAAAAATATCCATCAAGTAGAAAAAAGTGCACTTCTTCTCGGCAAGTTTTACAGGGAAAGACAAAGAGAAATGAGTCAATTTATTGAAATTACACTCCAATCTCTCTGCTGCCTGAAGCGGTACGCTTGTTGCACCATCTTTCGGGCAAAGGCGAATATTTTAATCTCTCGGAAACCCAAGAAAAGGCCGTTGAGAACGATGAAGAAATCCATAACAGCCCTCATTATCAGTTTGTTGCTTTCGCTGGCCTTCTCCCAAGCAGGTTTCGCGGGCGCTCAGGGTCCCGCCGGTTCAAATGATCTCACTTTTCTGCAGAAGTGGGGACAATCTCCAAGTCTGTCTGCTTTCCTGTTGTTTGAAAACAAGGATTTTACCCTCTTTCACTCTCCTCTGCGTTCAGAACACACAAAAACCTATCAAAAGCTGACAGATTATTTCTCCTTTGTTGATGCTTTCCTCGCGGCAAAGGACGTGTTTTGGGAGGAGATCGCAAAATGGAATCCGATTTCTTCCTTCAACGGTGCTTCTCTGTATACGCTGACAACGGCTCGTACCCGCAGAGCCTTTGATTCGAAGAATTTGACCGCTCAGGATCACATGGGGATATGCCTGAATCATGGTGTCGGCAATAAGAAAATCTGGAACGTTTCTTTGGACCTGGGCATCGCCCTCCAAAATGACTATGTTATTGGCCCTGACAACAGCATTTCGGACAACCTCTTTCCAAGATTGGGCATGGTTTCGGGCAATCAGAGGGAAGATCTTTTCGATCAGCTCAGAAACGCGAGCCCCTTCATCGGATTCGGCATATCCTGCAGATTCTAGGAACAAAGACCTTTCCAGAGTCCTGCCTTTCCTGTACTATCATTTCGTGTCACCGGGTTCTTCAAACAAACAATAGAATCGGCAAGTAACATGAAGGGAGATCAAGTGCCGGTCTTCCAATACCAGAAATGGAACGGCTATTTTGCGCAGCTTGCCAGAGGCACTGAAGATCTCTGCGCTGATGAACTGGCCGAACTCGGAGCAACAAACACGAGGCCCACTTTCAAGGGGGTTTATTTTGAGGCGGAAAAGAAGACGCTCTACCGGATCAACTATCAATCCCGCATCGCCTCCAGGATACTTGCACCGCTTCTGACCTTCCAGTGTCACAGCACAAAATACCTGTACAGAACGGCAAAAACGATCCAGTGGTCCGAAATCCTGTCTCTCCATGACACATTCGCTGTCTCTGCCACTGTCTCCCAGAGCAAGATCACCCACTCAAAATATGCGGCACTGTGCGTCAAGGACGCCATTGCGGACTATTTCACAGACGCATCCGGGAAAAGGCCGGATGTAGAGACCGCCCATCCGGATGTTCGAATCAATGTTCATATCCAGAATAACAAGACAATCATCAGCCTCGACACCTCGGGGGACGCACTGCATAAGAGGGGATACCGCGCGCAGACACTTGAAGCGCCAATGCGGGAAACGCTGGCCGCGGCCATCATCCGTGTGACCGGATGGGATGGAAGAACCCCGATCTGTGACCCCATGTGCGGCGCCGGGACGCTCGTGAGCGAGGCCCTGATGCACGCATGCAGGATTCCTTCCGGCTTTCTCCGGACGCGTTTTGGTTTTGAGAGGCTGCCTGACTTTGAACCGGATCTGTGGAAGATGGTGAAAGAGAAAGAAGACCGTCGGATCAAGGCGCTCCCCCAGGGGATCCTTTTCGGGAGTGATCTTTCCGAGGAGGCTGTGGAGATCTCCAGAAGAAACTGCGAGACCCTGCCGGGGAAAGAAGCAATCACCTGGAAAATCGCCCCCATAGAAGATATCAGATTTCCCGGTGGCATTATTGCATGCAATCCTCCCTATGGGAGAAGACTCGGGGACAAGAAACAGGCCGCCGATCTTTACAGGAAAATGGGAGATGCCTTCAAACACCGATGTGCCGGCTCGACCGTATTCATCTATGTCGGCGACCCGGCGTTGATCAGGGAATTCGGGATGAAACCTTCCATGAAGCGATCCATCACGAATGGTCCGATAGAAGGGAGGCTCTGCCGGTTTGAGATCTTCCTCCCAAGGCATTCCGGATAATCCCCGGCTGTTATTCATCCACCGCCCGACGTCCTGGTCTCTCGGGCCACCCAGTCCAGGAACGCCTCATTCCCTTCCTGTATGGGAAGAGTCACGATGCATGGACATTCATAGCTGTGGATGGATTTGACCTTCTCGATCAAATCCTCCACCAGGTCTTCCCGCGTCTTTGCTACGAGAATCACTTCGCTATCCTCCTGAATCTCTTCATTCCACCAGTACATGGAATAGACCGGATGGACGATATTCACGCAGGCAGCCAGGCGTGAAGACACGAGTGTCCGGCCAATGGCCTTTCCCTCGTCCAGATCAGCGGCCGTGATGTAGATAAAGCGAATATTCATAATGTCCTTCATCCTTTCCAGGTTTCCTGATCTCTGCTCCGCCTCTATCATGCAGATGCGGGGGGAGATGTCAAACCCGTTTTCCCTTGACCCTTCCCACTTCTTTCCCTATACTTTTTGTGCTCAAGCTGCCGTAATTGCCCGCCCCGGAGCGGGCGCGCACGAGGTGCGGCGGCACCTTCACGATCAAGTACGGAAACACATGAGGAGGTTCTATATGGGAAAAGTCGGAATCATCGGCGTGGGCCAGAGTGCCTTTGTCAGGGGATACCCCGGTTCCATCAGGGAACTCGTCTTTGAGGGATTCAAAGAGGCCATGAAAGACGCGGGGATTTCGGTAAAGGACATTGATGCGTCCATCGTCTGCTCCGCACCGGAATACGATAAGCAACGTTCGCCGGCAGGTGTCTTTGCGGAATACCTGGGACTCACGCCTCAACCTACCTTCTATATCGAGAGCCTCTGTTCTTCCAGCAGTACGGGCCTCAAGACGGCATATGCCCTCGTGAAGTCGGGACTCCATGACGTGGTTGCGGTCCTCGGCTTTCAAAAAATGTCGGAAATATCTTCCGCCGAGTCCCAGGAACGCATGGGACGGGGCGCCGATATCCAATGGGAAAGCCCGTTCGGGACCATGATGCCTGCCTATTACGCCATGTACGCCAGGGCTCACATGGAGAAATACGGCACCACACCCGAAGATCTGGCGTTGATCCGAGTCAAGGCAGCTACCTACGGCCAGATCAATGAAAAAGCAGTGTACCGCAAGCCCGTACTGCTGGAACAATTTTCAGATCCCGAAAGTCCCATGTCAGGGCCGGTGGCCAGTCCCCTTCGCGTGGGCGATTGCTGTGCCAACGCCGATGGGAGCTCCTGTGTTATCGTGGCGAATGAAGAAAAAGCCAGGGCCTTCGGCCGGAAACCGGTCTGGATCCTGGGCATCGGGGCGGCCTCAACCACGGTCAATCTCGCGGGGAGGGACCTCTTCACCGGTCTGACTGTAGCCCACCGGGCCGGAAAAGAAGCCTTCAAAATGGCCGGTGTCGGCCCGAAAGACATTGACGTGGCAGAGGTCCACGACTGCTTCACCATCGCAGAGATGATGGCGTACGAGAACCTGGGATTTGCCGAACCGGGGGAAGGGAAGGAACTCATCCGCGGCAAAGAGACGTACAGAGATGGAAGCATTCCCATCAACGTGGATGGCGGCCTCCTTTCAAAAGGCCACCCCATCGGGGCCACGGGAGGGTCCCAGATCAGGACCATCGTGCTCCAGCTCAGGGGAGAGGCGGGTGATATGCAGGTCAAGGATCCGGAAATAGGGCTGGTCCACAATATCGGCGGTGTGGGTCTGTATGGAAATGTCACCATCCTGGGGAGGTAGCACATGGCAAAGAAAAGAGAAATGGATACCAGATTCAGCAAATTCGGGACGGTGAGCTTTACCGCCATCACAAAAGTCAATGACTTCATCGATTATCTTGAAGAAGGAAGCGTCATGGCAACGCGCTGCACCGATTGCGGCATGATATTCTTTCCCCCCAGGGCCGATTGCTATCGGTGCCTGGCGAGCAATATGGAATGGGTTGCAGTCACAGGGACCGGAAAGCTCGTAACCTACAGCAAACTCCAATACGCCCCCATCGGGTTCGGGGATGATCTTCCCTATGCGATCGCCCTCCTGGACTATGGGGACTGCAAGGTGTTCGGAAGGATCGCAGCGAGCGTCCCGGAAGATGAAATCAAGATCGGTATGGACATGAAGACGGTTGCCAACAGGTTGCCGGACGGCCGGTTAAACTACGTGTTTGAGAAGGCCTGAAGGCATTGATGAAATCCGTCTGAAAAGGAACTTTTATGGCCTCTGCCGGTCTCTCCCGCTCGGAGTGGATGGAAATAGCGATCCGGGTAGACCCGGCAGTCCACGAAGCCCTGTGCGCCATGCTCTCCCGCCTGGGGTGTACCGGCCTGGTCACGGACACTTTTGGCGACGGCGTCCTCAGGGCCTATTTCCCTCTCCCGGAGAAGCTCGAAGAATTCCGTGCGAGGACCCTGACTTCTATCCGGAAAACAATATCGTTCTTTCCTCACATAGCGGCCCCTGAAACCCGGTTCAACTCGATTCCAAACGAAGACTGGAGCAGGAACTGGCGGAAGTTCTTTCGAGCCGAACGGGTAACCCCGTTTCTTACGATCGTGCCCGCCTGGGAATCCATCCCTGAAAACACCGGTCCCATGGTGATTCGGATAGATCCGGGACAGGCGTTTGGTACCGGAAAACACCCGACCACCCGTCTTTGCCTCCGGGCCATGGAGCTGCCCGCCAAACCGCCATCCTGGAGCCTGCTAGACGTGGGCACCGGAAGCGGGATCCTGGCCATTTACGGGACCAGGCTCGGAGCGGATAAGGTCGCGGCCATCGACATTGATGAAGAGGCCCTTGAATCGGCCGGAAGGAATAGCCGTTTGAACGGCCTTGAGGGGAGGGTTGAGCTCAGTTCCAGACCCGTTGCACAATGGGAGCAGGACTTTTTCATGGTGACGGCAAACCTGATGCTGAATACCATTCTGGACCTCATGGGCCACTTTTCCCGGATGGTGAAGCCGGGGGGGTGCCTGATACTGTCAGGACTCCTGGGAGGTCAACTCGATCTCGTCAAGCCTTCTCTCGAAGAACACGGGTTCAACAGGGAAAAGACTCTTTCCCAGGAAGAATGGGCCTGCATCCTGGCCCGGAAACCCATGTAAGGGAGAACCGGTGCGCCGCTTCTTTGTGGAAAGCATTCATGCGAGAGAAGGCCGTTTGACCATTACGGGCCGAGAGGCAAGGCACATCACCCGTGTGTTGAGGATGGGGCCTGGGGACCGTTTTGCCCTCTTTGACCGGAAGGGGTCCCGGTTTCAGGTCTCCATCGAATCAGTGGATCATGCAAACGTCACGGTCCTTCTGGAGAAGCCGCTCCCGGCACCTCCGTCAACACCGGTCGATATCGCCATAGGGCAGGCTATTCTGAAATCGAGCGCAATGGACCTTATGATTCAAAAGACGACAGAACTGGGAGTGAATACCATTTATCCTCTTGTTTCGGAAAGGACGATCGTCCGTCCCGAGGCGGCCAATAGGGCTCACAGGATAAAGCGGTGGCAGGATATCGCCATAGCGGCATCCAAACAGTCAGATCGATCCCAGCCTCCGGAAATTATGCCTGTTATGCCCTTCCCGGAACTGCTCCGAATACCTGTTTCAGGACAGACTCTGAAAATGATTCTGTGGGAAGAAGAGGAAACCAGGAGCCTGAAATCCCTGCTGCGACCGATTCCCTTTCGGCCAAAGGCTGTCATGGCGGTTGTGGGGCCGGAGGGTGGATTTAATCGCGGGGAAATATCGCTCTCTGCAGAGGCAGGTTTTATTTCCGTTTCATTAGGCCCCCAGACCTTGCGGGCTGAAACCGCAGCTATTGCGGTTGCAGCTGCACTGCACTATGAATTTGCCGATCCAGGAATGGAGGAAACAGCGAAATGAGTGAAAGCAGCAAATCTCTGGCGGGGGTTCTCCCGCCCATCCCAACACCCTTTGACAATAAGGGAACGGTAAATCACCGGGCCCTGGCAGGCAACCTCGAACGCTGGAACCAGTATGGATTTTCCGGATACGTGGTCCTGGGCTCCAACGGCGAAACCGCTTTCCTGTCCCATGACGAAAAGCTGGCTGTCCTGGAATCGGCACGGAAGGCGATACCTTCCGGAAAAAGGATGATCGCAGGGACAGGGTGTGAATCAACCAGGGCGACCATTGAGCTCACCCGTCGGGCGGCGGAAATCGGAGCAGATGCAGCCCTGGTCATCACCCCCCACTTCTACGGCGGAAAAATGACCGCCGATGCGCTGACCGGCCACTACTTCTCCGTTGCCGATGCATCGCTCATTCCTGTCCTGATTTATAACGTTCCAAAATTCACGCATATCGATCTGGACGCCCCGAGCGTGGGCCGCATGGCCGAACATCCCAACATTATCGGAATCAAGGACAGCGGCGGCAATATTGCAAAAATTGCCGACATGGTGCGGATAACGGGGAAGGGTTTTCAGGTACTGGCCGGATCTGCAGGGTTTTTCTTTCCTGCCCTGGCAGTGGGTGCTGCAGGAGGGATCATGGCCATGGCCAACATTGCTCCACAGCAGTCCCTGGACATCTATGATCTGTTCAGGAAGGGCTTCATCAGTGAGGCTGCTGAGCTTCAACGAAATGTAATTCCCCTCAATGGAGCGGTGACCGCCCGATTCGGCATCCCGGGGCTGAAAGCGGCCCTTGATATGCTCGGCTACTACGGCGGCCCGGTGCGATCCCCGTTGTCGGATCTGAACAGCGGGGACCGGGAGACTCTCCATACCATCCTTGCGGAGGCGGGAATCATCGACCTGCGCCAGGCCGGCGTCAGCTCTCCATAAAATGCCCGTTCATTTTTTCTCTTACTTCATCCAGGATTTCAGAAAGCCAGAGGACATCATCGATGCTCAGGCGTCCTGTTCTTGTTGATCCTTTTGAGCCGTCCTTTTTTGTATAAGAACGAGGACCGATCTGCAGTTTGGGATCCCCTCCCGCGTACCGGTAAATACTGACCATCAAACCCGTCTCACTATTTTCCCACGACTCAAGAATCTGATCTTTTTCTGCTTCGTACGCCATCTATACCTCCCATCCAAATTCCGCTGCTTCACCAAGATCTTCTTCGATTCTCAGGAGCTGGTTGTACTTGCAAATCCTCTCGGAACGGCAGAGAGAACCTGTCTTGATCTGACCGGTGCCGGTAGCCACAGCCAGGTCCGCGATAAACGTGTCTTCCGTCTCTCCCGAACGATGAGAGATCACCGCGTTCCATCCCGCCTTGCGGGCCATCTGAATGGCCTCGAGGGTCTCGGTAAGCGTCCCGATCTGGTTCAGCTTGATGAGTACCGCGTTCGCAGAGTTTTCCTTGACGCCTCTCGCTATCCGTGTGGTGTTGGTCACAAAGAGATCATCTCCCACGATCTGTATGCGGTCGCCCATCTGCTCCGTCATGTTATTCCAGTTTTTCCAATCATTTTCCGCGAGGCCGTCTTCTATGGAGATGATAGGATACCGGTCTACCCAATCCTCGTAGAACTCGATCATTTCTTTGCCTGTTCTCTTGGACCCATCGGATTTGAAAAAGACATATTTTCCATTCCTGTAGAAGGAAGAAGCGGCAGGGTCCAGCGCCAGTGCCACATCTTTCCCTGCCCGGTACCCTGCCTCTTTTATGCCCGCGAGGATCATTTCAATAACCTGCTCGTTGGACTTGAGGTCCGGGGCGAATCCCCCTTCGTCACCAACGGCAGTGGAATAACCGTTCGTCTTCAGGACCCCCGCGAGGGCATGAAAGACTTCGGCACTCATCCGCAGTGCCTCACGAAAGGTTTTCCCGCCGATGGGCATGATCATGAACTCCTGGAGGTCCACGTTGTTGGGCGCGTGCATCCCTCCGTTCAGGATATTCATCATGGGCATGGGAATCCTGCAGGCATTGGTCCCCCCGATGTACCGATAGAGCGGCATGTAGAATGCATCCGCCGCGGCCCTGGCAACGGCCAGGGAAACGCCCAGAATGGCGTTGGCGCCCAGCTTGCTCTTGTTCGGGGTACCGTCCAACTCGATCAGCGTCTTGTCCACCAGGCGCTGGTCCTGGGCTTCCATCCCCCTGAGGGCAGGTGCGATGACCCCGTTCACATTTTTTACCGCCTGATCGACGCCCTTTCCCCCGTACCTTTTCTTGTTCTTGTCCCTGAGTTCCACCGCCTCATACTTGCCCGTAGACGCCCCGGACGGAACGGCCGCCCTCCCGAAACTTCCGTCGTCCAGGCCCACTTCCACTTCAACGGTGGGGTTGCCCCTGGAATCAAGGATTTCCCGTGCGCTGATAAATTCTATCTTTTCCATGGCTTCCTCCTTGCATCACAGGCCCGAAAAGGGCGTTCACATCCCGTTCCCCTGCTTTCTGAGAACAACCGATTTTGGACAGGCTGTATCTGGAGACGCATTTCATTTTACAGAAATATAGTGGATTAACCGGTGCATGACAAGGCAAAAGGAGTGAAACCTGAACGAGAGAGGGAAAGTGAGGCTCCCCCTCTGAGCATCTCTGAAAACCTGGGATAATGCGCCCGGGAACATTTGCCTGGAGATGCTGTCCAAAATATCTTAAAGTCATAAAAATGAACAGAAAGGATCCCATTTTCCCAAAGATCCCTATTCGGGTTTTTTTCAGCGTCATTCTCGCAATGGTCCTGGTGAGAGCGGCGTTTGCAGAGCCCCTCCATGCCCTTCAAGACCGGTACATCACGGTCTATTATGACGATTCATTACGGCCGGCCGCGGAAAGAGTCCTTCAGCTGTATCCACAGGTATACCATGATCTGGTGAAGATTTTTGGGTGGAAACTTGCAGCCGGGCCCTCGGTCCTGCTGCTCCAGAACAGGGAATATTTTCTGAGAATGGTGGACAGCCCCCTTTCGGTCGCCTTTGCGGTTCCCGAAAAAAACCTTATCGTCATAGACTATTCCCGAGTGGTCATGCACCCCTTTCGTCTTTCGGTAACGCTGAAACATGAGCTCTGCCACCTCCTGCTCCACCAGCACATACCCCTTTCTTCCCTTCCCCGGTGGCTTGACGAAGGCCTCTGTCAATGGGCAAGCGACGGAGTCGATGAGATCGTCATGGATCAGGAACAGTCCATCCTGAACAGGGCCGCTCTTACAAAAGATTTCATTTCACTTGGAGATTTGAAGCGCCGGTTCCCGCGGAATGAGAGGGGACTCATCCTGGCCTACCAGGAAAGCAAGAGCTTCGTTTCTTATCTCTCTTCCCGTTTTGGGACAAGACAGCTCCTTTCCATGCTCGACCTCTTGGAAGAAGGCACCGGAGACGGTATCGCAGCGCAAAAAACTTTTTCCACTCCCCTTGAAGAGTTGGAAAAACAGTGGCATCAATCGCTCACGCCCAGATTGGCCTGGCTCGCCCAGATAAGCTATCATCTTTACGAAATCCTTTTCGCCTTTGCCGCGATCGTGTGCGCGTACGCATTCGTGCGCATCCTGCTGCGGAAAAGGCTGTACAAATCCGGCGATGATGGTGTAAATGAAGATGATTTTTCGTGAATAAATCCGTGCAGCCAGGCGGACATGCCATCCAACGGCGATCCCGGTGCTCCCTATCGATCCTTATCACGTGAGGAGGGTTCCCATGGCAAGCCCATTCCCGTTTCAGTCAATGCTTCTCTTCGGTTTTCTGGCCATCCTGCTCCTCGCGGGCGTGGTCCTTCGGGCCCGGGTCCCTTTCTTTCAGAGATTTCTGTTTCCCAGTTGCCTCATCGGCGGGCTTCTTGGTCTGATCGCTGTGAATACCGGCCTGATCGGTTTTACTCCGAACAGCCTGGAGACTTTTGCCTACCACCTGTTCAATATCTCTTTTATTTCAGTTGGACTCACCCGGGGAAGGGAAAACCACGGCGAGAACGGCCACAAAAAAGAGGTGTTGAGAGGGTCCCTGTGGATGGCCATCACCCAGGGAGTTACCTTCCCTCTGCAGGCCGCGGTCGGAGGTCTGGCGGTCATCCTGTTTTCCCTTTTCGGCGTCAGGCTCTTTTCCACCTTCGGCTTCTTGGTCCCTTTGGGTTTCAACGAAGGCCCGGGACAGGCATTGTCTTTCGGAAAAGTGTGGGAAACAGTGGGCTTCAACCACGCAGCTACCATCGGCCTCGGCTTCGCGGCCGTCGGATATTTTTTCGCCTTCTTCGTGGGGGTTCCACTGGTGAATCACTGGGTCAGAAGAAGCCCCTCCGCACGAGAAAGCAGGGGTCTGCCGCCGGACTTCCTGATCGGAATTACGGCCCGGGACCAGAAACGGGATCCGGCCGGTGAACTGACCCTTCATTCGGGAAATGCCGACACCCTCGCCTTTCAGGCGGCCCTGGTCGGTCTTGTCTATGTGCTG
>Ga0315542_1000175_pt1 | contig 36825 bp, 28 predicted proteins | sample SalMarSW160120MG_FD_202541 | JGI IMG/M metagenome (GOLD analysis project Ga0315542, IMG submission 202541) | Salt marsh sediment microbial communities from the Plum Island Ecosystem LTER, Massachusetts, United States - Salt Marsh Sediment SW1601-20 ...
TGGCGGCAAGAGATGAGCAACTGTCTGAAGAAGTATCCGCCATCAAAGCCATGGTGAACGCAGCGGAGGCCCTGCCGCTGGGCAGGCTGGATGAAACAACCGGTGTCTTGAAGGACAAGATTCTCGGGAAAGAAGAGGGGGATATCCCCGAAGAAGGCACCCAGGGAAAACTGGAGGGCATGGAGGAAGAGCTCAAGGAGGCCTGCAGGGCCATGAAACGGATCATGGTCCTTCTCGTGGAAGGATTCTATCCCCTGACGCGGGAACTGACAGAAGAGGCCTCCGGCATCCACGTGGACTGTCAGAGAATCGAAGACCTCCATTTTAAACAGGAAACGGACGCCCTGCTTGCTTTCCTCGATGGAGTCAAAGAAAAGATTTCATCGGATTTCAAATACATCAACGATGCCTTTTTTGTACTCCTCGATAGGGTAAAAGATCTGGAAAAGACCCTCGCTGCTCAGTTCGGGAGTAGCGAGTATGAAAAGAAGGTTGATTATTTTGAAATGAAAATCAGCGGCGAGGTGAGTTCTATCGCCAATTCCTTTGATATCCATACCACCGTTGACGAAATAAAGAAGGTAGTCATCCGGAAAATTCAGAACATCAAGGAAGCGGTGTCGGAGAAGAAACGGGAAGATCTGAAAAGGGCTAGAATCGCCCGTGAAAATATGAAGCTGCTCAGAGAGCGTATCGCGGAGGCAGACAGGAACGCCAGGGAAATGTCCAAGCAGGCTGAAGAATTGAAGATGGTGGCCATGAAAGACGGCCTCACCGGACTGTACAATCGGAATGCATTTGATATCAGAATTGCGAATGCCCTGGAAAAGGCGCAGGAAACAGGGGAATCGATCACATTGATCCTTCTGGACGTAGACAGGTTCAAGGAAATTAATGACACGTTTGGTCATGTGTCAGGGGACAAGATTCTTGAAAAGGTGGGACAGTCTCTGAGAGAGACCTTCCGGGAACGCGATTTTATCGTGAGATATGGAGGCGATGAATTCTTGGTGCTCATCGAGCGATTGACCGAAGAGCTGGCCTCGCAGCGGGTGTCGAGTTTTCGGAGAAACCTTGCCAAGAGACGCTTCGTCTCGCACAAGAAAGGAAAGATCACTATCTCGGTCAGTGCAGGGATCGCAGTAGCGAGGTCAGGGGATACCCCTGAAAGCATCCTTGATCGCGCGGACAAGGCAATGTACTCGGAGAAGCAGACTCACGCCCAAGAAGAGTGACGTTCATCTCGTCATTTTGGAAAGTGCAGAGTTGAGCCTGCAGAGAAAAACCATCGAAACGCCCTCGGGTGATGAGAAGCATCCGTGATCAACCCTAATGTCCTGCGCTGTAACAGGTTTCCCAGAGCCTCTGGTAGGAGGAGAGCTCCGCCTCCCAGCCTTTGAGGCTCCACTCCAGCTCTTCCCGGCAGATATCCCGAACCTTCTCAAAGAAGTCGGTACCTCCTCTTTCGAGCAGTATTCCCAGGCGGGTGCGCCTCAGCAACAGATCTTCCAGGTGCATGACCGCTTCATTCCGCGCAGCCCAGCGAACTTCCGCCCACAAGGTGTCTGTTCCCGGAATCCGATCGAGATCACCGTCCGTTGCACATTCCAGGACGTGTTCGGCGCACCTTCCATACCGGCCCTCCAGACGGCGCCTGAGAGAATGGAGCAGGCTGGTCGGGACACGTTTTCCGAGGCCATTTCGAGGAAAGACAGGAGCACCGGTGTCCTTTACATCAACGTGGGACAGAAAAGGGGCCGCAGCACGAAGGACATCCAGGGCCATAAGACGAAACGTTGTCAGTTTTCCTCCGCTGACAGAAATCATGCCGTCCTGTTCCCAGATACTATGGTGCCTTTTTTCTTTTGAAGGCTTTTTCTTCCTCCCGCCGATCACCGGACGAATTCCTGCGTACGTGGACAGGATATCGTCCTTCTCCAGGTGAATGGAAGGGAACCGATGCCGAACAATATCCATAAGGTACTCAATTTCCTGCGGAGAAATCCGTGGCTCGACATCCAGAGTCTCGCCGTGGTCAAGATCCGTGGTTCCGACGATGGTCGCCCCTTCCCAGGGGAAAACAAATACGGGCCTTTTGTCTAAAGGGTGCCTGAGGGTGATTGCCTGGGAGACCGGAAGTTTCCAGAATGGCAGCACCAGGTGGCTGCCTCGCAGAGGGCGAATGGAGGGTCCGGTGTACTTCGTTGATTGCAGCTGATGGGCCCAGACCCCTGTTGCATTGACCACGACCCGTGCGAAAATGTCGCCCTCTTCTTTTGTGATCTCATCCTTCACGGCGACTCCGGCGACTCGGTTCCCTATCCTGAGGAGATCCTCCACCCTCACGTAATTGAGCGCAAGAGCGCCTTCAAGAGAGGCTTCCTGGATGGTGCGGAACACCAGTCGGGCATCGTCAACCACCGCGTCCACATAATGAGTTCCACCCCTGAGATCTCGCTGGTCTATATTGGGTGCGAGAAAGAGGGATTCCGGGGCCGGATAATAACGATGGTTGCGGGTGCCGGAGAAGAGATCATACAGGTACAGAAGCCCTCCGAACAGGTGTCTGCCCGGGAAACGGCCCCGGTAATGAGCGAAGAGATAGCCCAGGGGCTCAATCAGCCCCGGCGCCTGGGAGAGGAGGTGATCCCGCTCCTTCACAGAAGCCCGAACGAGTCTCAGGTCTCCCGAAAGGAGGTACCGGAGTCCGCCATGGATCATTTTTGAAGAGCGGCTGGAGGTCCCCCAGGCAAAATCCTTTTGTTCCAGCAACGCGACCGAGAGTCCGCGCCTGCGTGCTTCCCTGAGGACGCCCGCCCCGGTAATGCCTCCTCCCACCACGAGCATATCCCAGCTCCGGGAGCTTCTCTTTCCGCCCTCCAGGAGTCTTGCCCAGGTTTCATGTCTGTTCTTGGCCGACAAAAAAGAGGAGGTACAGGGCATTATGCAACCAGCTTTCCCGGATTCATTATCCCGTCCGGATCGAATTGATCGCATAGGACCTTGATGCTGCTGATACCAAGAGGACCTTTCTCTGAAACGAGATAGGGGGCATGATCGATTCCCACCCCATGATGGTGAGTGATAGTGCCGCCTCCTTCTACGATGGATTCAGAGGCCGCTTTTTTCAATCGCTGCCATCGGGAAAACGTCTCTTCGTAGGAACCGGCGACAGGAAAGAGGTACGTGGTATACATACTCGATCCTTGCGGATAGAGGTGTGAGAGGTGAGAAAAGACCAGGACCCTTTCTCCTTCCCCGGCAAGTGCGGTCATGAGTGCGGCTTCGACGCTTTCCACGAGTTGGGAAACCCGGTCCCAGTTTATGGCAGATTCAAGAGTGTCAACACAATAACCCTTCGTCCAGAGCGAATTTCTGAGATAGGGGGCACGGAAGCGATTCTGCATCCACTTGCGGCCCAGCATCGTGCCGGCAGGGGTTCCTTCTTCTTCCCGGAGAACACGAACCGCCTCCTTCAGCGCGGTCTGGTGCAGCTTTCTGGTACCGCTTATCCCCATGGTTACCATACATTTTCCCGTGGCTGCGCCTCGAAATGCGAGCCACCTTTCCAGAAGGTGAACAGCCCTCCGGTGTCCTGCGAGGGCGAGGTGCGTCTCGGTCTCTAATGCATTGCTGAGTCGCAGCATGGAAAGGGGAATCCCTGCCTGAACGATCCTTCTGAGAGCCCGGGTCCCGTTGTTCCAATGGGGAAAGAAGAAGACACGGAAGCTCTCTTTTGGAGGCATGGAGCTTGCCCGCATCTTGACTTCCGTGAGGATGCCGAACCGTCCCTCCGAGCCCAGGACCAATTCGCGAAGGTCCGGTCCGGCCGCCGACGCAGGGAAGTCATGGATTTTCAGGGGCCCGGACGGCGTTTCCATGGTCCCTCCGGCGAAGAGGCGTTCAATTCTTCCGTACCCAAGGGATTGCTGCCCGCTGGAACGGGTGGCGATCCATCCGCCCAGGGTGGAAAATTCAAATGATTGGGGGTAATGACCCAGCGTGTAACCATGGGCCCGGAGCTGGGATTCCACATCGGGCCCTGAGGCGCCTGCTCCGAACACAGCAATATGGCTTTCGTGATCGAGATCAAGAAGCCTGTTCATTCGGCTCATATCGATGGTGAGAATGGGCCGGTCCATAACCTGCGGGTTGATATGTCCCACGACGCTGGTTCCTCCGCCGTACGGAATCAGAACTGCTTGCTGCTCCTTCGCGTATGCGAGGAGGGCGCGGACCTGTGCCGGGCTTACAGGGTAAGCGACTCCGTCGGGGAAAACGCCGATGTTTCCGCTGCGAAGCGCCAGCCAGTCGGGAAGACTCTGTCCGCGGGCGTGGCGAACACGATCGCCCGGGGTCCTGGCAACAAGAGGATGATCGGGAAGACGGGATGACGGGACCAGTTCCATGACGTCGGTAAAAGACGCATCAGGCAGGGGAGAAGGCTTTCCCAGCCTCTTCTCCAGAAAAAGCAGAGCATCAGCAGGAAGGGGGAATGAAACGGTCTCATCTCCCCAGCCGTTCCATCGTCTCACGGTCTTCTCTCCACATTTATCGATGAAAACTAAAACTTGCCGGTGTCTTTAAAGAAATCGCTGATAAAGGAGATCTTGCCGTTCTCGAACCGCAGGATCGTGACCCCTTCGTTTTCATACGCGGCGCCTTTTCTATTTGCTCCTTTGTTTGTCCAATGCACGGCGGCCTTGTCCCTTTCGGTGATGGTCATGAGGACATGAAAGGTCAGTTCCGGGTACTGCCGGAAGAGAATGCCGAAGAATCGTAGGACGCGCTTCTTTCCCACGAGCGGCTGTGTCTTGGGAAAGTAGAATTCGGCGGATTCCGTGAACAGGTCTTCCATTTCGTGAAGATCATGTCTGTTTGCCGCGTCAAAGAAAACCTTGATGCTCCTTCTGAGATCCATGACAGGTCCTCCGATCATGAACCGAGAGGTTCATTTCTCCGGCATCACACTTCTTTCAAAAGAGGAAGCCCTTTCCCCAGAACATCGAGGATCTTCTCGATCTGGACCGTGTTGAGAAGACCCTGTTCCAGCAGTATCCTTCCAATGAGCCTGTGTTCACCTTTCTCCATATCCTCAATAACCTGGGTTTTGAGGGCCTCTATCAGGTGATCAGGATTGATATATCCCTTTTCAACCGCAATGAGGCCGAAACGTTTTTCAAGGTGTTCTCTTTCCATGCTGTTTCTCCCTGATTTGCTTTTCCGGATCGCAGAAAACCTCATCAGCTGTCAAGCCGTTGCCTGCAAGCGGGCAATTGTAAGCACTGTACGACATTTGAAGAAAAATAACAATGGATGGAATGGCCCCAGATCCGCAGCCAAAATCCATTGATGTTTGTGGAGGCGAGAGGTTGAAGAAGCATTCCGATCACCAGCAAGGCGACGTAGAGCGGCAACCGAAGTGATAGATCAAGACGTCGGAAGCGAATCGCTGGAGGAGCACAGCTTGAGCTCTGCGAGACCCGGTTCTGAGGGAGGCATGATACCGTGCCGGTGGATCAGCTGCGGCGGAATGGGACGGTTTAATTGGTCAAGGACAGGACCTAAATAATCACGTTTGGGACTTCCATCTCTCTCCTGCCAAACGCCTTGAGAAACGCCTTGACCACCTTTGGGTCAAATTCTTTTCCTGCTCCATTTGCTATGACATCCTTTGCCTCAAAGGGTGACATAGCCTTTCTGTACGGTCGGTCACTGGTCAGGGAATCATACACATCCGCCACGCTCAGGACTCGTGCTTCCAGCGGGATGTCCTCTCCAAGGGCGTCGTTATATCCTGATCCATCGAACTTTTCGTGGTGCGCAAGGATAATGGGAAGGATCCGGCCCAGGGGGCCCTCCACCGGATGGAGTATCTCTCCGCTTTTCTTGACGTGTCGCTTCATATCCTCGTATTCCTTTTGAGTCAGGTTGGCGGCCTTGTAGAGAAGTTTCCTACTCACTTCCAGTTTTCCGATATCATGGAGCAGTGCCGCTGAGCGGATATCCTCAATGCGTTCCGCCTTGAACCCAAGGTATGAAGCTATCTTTGCTGCATAGACAGAGACCCGGTAGCAATGGTTTTCCGTGTATTGGTCGTTTGAGATAAAACGACGAAGGATAACCAGGATCCCCTGGTAGGCTTCCCGCAGCTCGATGACCTTCTTCTTGTCCCGCTCGTAGAGAGAGCCCATGGCATAAGCAGTAATCATCAGGATTCCGCCCCATGCCGTAATCTCGTACCACCTGGCGCCCATGATGTGTGTGTCTTTTGACTCGGTCAGCCACGATGGATTGTAATAGATGGCAATCCCGACCAGAAGAACGCTGGCGAAGGCCGTAAAGGTGGCGTGGCGGCGGCCGTAAAAGTAGGCTGAAAACAGCGTCGGCAGGGTATAGAGCCCCAACAGCATCCGCTGCGACGCAAGGAGGTAATTCATGGCCCCAACGATGACGATCATGGAGAGAATCAGCCACAACTCTTTGTTCACCTCCATGAGTTGTTCGATCAACCTTTCTTTGTACGCACGTTTGTGTGCCGGTTCTTCAGCCGAGTCTACTTCCAATGGGTCCTCTTCTTCGACTTTTCGGGAAAGCTCGGAAGGATGTGCATGCACTGGTTCTTCTCTCTCAACGGTTTCTTCGGCCTGTGTTTTCTTGGGAACATAACTTGCTGAAGCACCGAGCATTTTCAGTTTTGAAGCAAATTTTTCTCCAATTTTCTCATCTGTTTTCCTGCTCAGGATGAGAGGAGTCTTTTTAATCAGGTCATCCAGTTTCTCCCCGGGAACATTCTTGGCGTAACGCGAAAGAAACACCTTTACCTTTTCTTCCACCTGAGGATTGGGTATGGCGTTGAGGATGAGCATCCCACTCATTTGATCGGTCATCTGATACCTCCAAAGGCCTTCATCCGCTTGCTGGACACATGTTGGGCAAACAAGATACCCTATAGCCGTGTGTTCTTGAGCAACTCTCTCTATTTCTTTGTGAAATGGATGTAACGCAAAATGAAGATCGACAGGGGAAGGAAAAAACTTTAAGTATTAATTGAAAACCTTGCTCCAGATTCTTAAGTTTCTCGTAAAGAAGTCACATTGTCTCGTTTTCCAAGAAATTGCTTGCATTGTGTGGGGGTGATTTTTAATATAGAAGAGAATAGAAAAGACTGATCCGTGAGGGCAATCACGGATGCCCTTGAAACTCTCAAGAGAAGAGAGGGGAATGACATATTTTGGCCTTCCCCGGAGGCATGTGAGGAGGTTTTACCATGACCGAACTGATCATCTGGAAAAACAAAGAGATAGACAAAATGAGAAGAGATGTGGAGCGTCTCTTTGATCGGATGTGGATGGAGTTTGGTTCCACGCTCTCCTCCGGCGTAACAACACTGGGACCTTCCCTTGACATTTTCGAGACTGATGAAACCGTGATTGTACGGGTGGAACTACCGGGAGTGGATCCTGAAGACGTGCAGATCTCCGTCTCTGACCGGACATTGCGTTTGAGCGGCGAGAAGAAGGCGGAGACTGTCAGAAAAAACGCCCGCTTTCATCACGTGGAGCGTCATTTCGGGTCCTTTTCACGGACTGTGCAACTCCCCTGTCCGGTGGAAGCGGAAAAGATCGAGGCAACTTTCAGGAAAGGGGTATTGATGATCGTGATGCCGAAGTGCATGGAAAAGAAAAAGAGAGGCGTAAAACTGAAGATAACGTGAGTGGTTCCGATAGCGGCCTTTAGCGGGAATGATCAGGGTGCGCCGCGTGCCGGTCACCCGTGTCTATGTTGAAGCAGTTCCCAATTGACTGGAGATGGGAAACGGAATAGAGGAGGGATCGAATGCCTACGAAAAAGAAGAATGATGGTGTGTCAGTGGAGCAGCTCAGATGGCGGCTGGACCTCGCAACACTTCCCTTTGAAACGACGAGGGATCTTGAACCATTGAAGGAAATAGTGGGGCAGGAGAGGGGTGTGGAAGCATTCCGGTTCGGGATGGGCATGAACAAATCAGGGTACAACGTGTTCGTGACGGGGGCGACAGGAAGCGGCCGCATGTCGACGGTCAAAAAACTGCTGAAGGAATTGACGAAGAATTCAAAAGTTCCCGACGATCTGTGTTATGTGAACAACTTCAAGAATCCTGAAGCGCCCACACTATTGAATATGAAGGGGGGAACCGGCGCAACTTTCAAGCAGGATGTCCACGATCTTGTTGAAAAACTCAAAAAAGAGATTCCCCAACTTTTTGAGAGCCAGGAATATATAAATCTCAAGAAGGAGATCATGGAAACCTATGAGGCCAAGGGAAAGAGCTTTTTCAAGGAGTTGGACCAGAAAGTCAAGGAGGAAGGTTTTACGCTGGTGGATATCCAGATGGGTCAATATAAGCGTCCGGAAGTGATGCCGATTGTTGACGGAAAACCCATGACCATCGACCAGGTGGAAGAGATGGTTGAACGAGGGCGGTATCCGAAAGATGAATTCGAGGAAATGCGGGAAAAACAGGCGAAACTCCGGGGCCAGATTGACCAGATCTTCCTGGAACTGCGAGATCTCCAGAAAGAGGTGCAGGAAAAAATCGAAAAGATGGACCGGGTTACGTTCATGAAAAATGCCTCTGAAATGGCGGGTTCGCTGGGGAAGAAATACAAAGAAAAAACCATCAGGCAGTATGTTGAAGCTCTGCTGGATGATATGGCGGACAATCTGCAGATTTTCAGGCCACAGCAACAGCCCTCCATACCCGGCATTCCTTCCCTCCTGCCCCAGGGCGATCTTTTTCAACCGTACCAGGTGAACCTCCTCGTTGACAACAGTGAGCAAAAGGGAGCACCTGTGATCGTCGAGGCGTACCCTACCTATCGAAACCTTTTTGGGAGCATCGAACGGGTTGTTGACCGGAGCGGGGTGTGGCGGACCGATTTCAGCAAGATCAAGGCTGGATCTTTCATAAAGGCAAATGGGGGGTACCTGGTTTTCAACCTCATGGATGCAGTTGTGGAGCAGGGAGTGTGGCAGGCCCTCAAGAGGGCGCTCAAGTCCGAAAAACTGGAAATCCAGACCTATGACCCTTTTTATCTCTTCACCACCTCAGGGATCAAGCCCGAACCCATCGATCTGAACGTGAAGGTTGTTATTATTTCGGATCTGTATCTCTACCATCTCCTCCTGTACTATGATGAAGATGTGAAGAAGATATTTAAAGTGAGGGCGGACTTCGACAGCTCCATGGACAAGACCCAGGAGTCTATTCAGCAATTTACCCGGTTCATCCGAATGAAATGCGATGATGAAGACTTGAGGCCGTTTGACCGTGCTGCGGTAGCGAGCCTGGTGGAAGAGGCCGTTCGAATGACCGGAAGACAGGAGAAGATATCCACGAGTTTTCCCGCCATCACCGATCTCCTCCGGGAAGCGGATTTCTGGGCCGGACAGAAGAAGCAGGACATTGTTCACGAAGAGCATGTGCAGAAAGCGATTGAAGCCAGGATTTACCGGTCCAACCTGATCGAGCAGCATCTTCAGGAGATGATCGATCGGGGAACGCTTATGATCGATGTATCCGGAGCGGCGGTCGGGCAGGTAAACGGCCTTGCCGTCTATAGTCTGGGAGACTACATGTTCGGAAAGCCGAGCCGGATAACGGTTTCCACATCCATGGGTCGTGCAGGCATTATCAATATCGAGCGCGAAGCGGATCTTTCCGGAAGCACACATAACAAGGGCGTCCTGATTTTGGGCGGGTATCTCAGGAAGAAATATGCCCAGGAAAAACCCCTCACGGTGAGCGCGAGTATTGCCTTTGAACAGTCGTACAGCGGGGTGGACGGGGACAGTGCCTCCAGCACGGAAATCTACGCGCTCCTTTCCAGCCTTTCGGGTGTCCCCATCAAGCAGAATATCGCGGTAACAGGATCGGTCAATCAGAAAGGTGAGGTGCAGGCCATCGGCGGGGTGAACCAGAAGATCGAGGGATTTTTTGACTGCTGCAAGAAAAAGGGATACAGCGGAGACCAGGGAGTCATGATCCCGGAATCCAACATTAAAGATCTCATGCTCCGAAAGGATGTGGTGGAAGCGGTGGACAAGGGAACATTTCATATCTATGCCGTCCGAACCATAGATGAGGGGATTGAGATTCTTACCGGAAAAAAGGCGGGCGAAAAGAAGGCCGATGGGACGTACCCGAAAGACACCATCAATGAACTCGTCGACACGAAACTCAAAGAGCTGGCAGAAGGCCTGAAGAGTTTCGCCGAAAAGGAGGAAAAGGAGGAAAAGAGAAGCACGCGCCGGAAAAAGCAGGGCGGCGGGAAAAAGAAATAGGGTCCTCCATGGGAAACCTTGCCATTTCCGGATCTATCAGAGAAAAGATCTCGTGGGCCCGGGTTACCCATCAGAAAGGTGAAAAATCCTGGCTCCGTCACGCTGAGGTTGAAGGGCTCTTTGAGGATCTCCGGCAGGCCCTCGAGAGATCCAGATCAGACAGGAAAGCGGCGGGTCTCACCCAAATCTGCAGGACCTGCGAAGAAGTGGAGGGGGGATCCTGTTGTGGGGCCGGAATCGAGAACCGCTATGATGGATATGTCCTGCTCATCAACCTTGCCCTGGGTGTCCATCTGCCCGCAGAAAGGTGGGAGGCTAACAGCTGTTTTTTCCTTTCGCCGGAGGGATGTTGCCTGAAAGCACGCCACGTGATCTGCATCAATTACGTGTGTAAGAATATCCAGGACTACGTGGACCCCGGAACAATGGTCCGGCTTCGCGAGCTGGAGGGAGAAGAAATCAATCTCCTGTTTCTCCTGCACGAGCGAATCAAGAAGATCTTGAGAAATCCGGAAGCAACGGCGCCTGAATCACAGGAATGAATGAACGGCTGAAACAAACCCTCCTCAGCGTGGCACGCTTTTACGATCAGAGAAAAGTCGGCGATGTGGGTGCTCTTGGATTCAGGAGGTCCAGCGATCTCGCTCTCCTGGCCGGCTGTTTCCAGCGCCTGTTGCAGGAAGACCTGATTCTCCCCCATCGCTCCCGTTTCCTGGACCTGGGTTGTGCCGACGGCCGCGTAAACATCCTTTTCAGCTACATGGTTCGAACCTCCGTGGGAGTGGAACTGGACCCCTGGACCCTCGACGAATATGCCCCTTTGAAGGCCGCACTGGAGCATGATTTGCAAGGGGCACGACTCATTCCCCCGCCGAAAAACATCTATCTCTTCGCGGGGGATTCAATCGACCCGCGCGTTCACCGGCAGATCGAGATCGATACAGGCCTCGCTTTTGAGGATTTCGACCTTTTCTATACCTACCTGATTATGCATCAGGAGTTTGCGGCAATGATAGCGGAACGGGCCGCAAAAGGGGCCCATTTTCTCGTCTACGGACTGGACAGGATCATGCCTCGCTATGAGGGGCTTCGGCTGAGAGAGGACTTGAGCCCAATGAACGGGATTCTGGGCGTCTATGAGAAAGCGTGACGGGACGGCACCGCGAGGCTCAGGTACCGATCTCCCTCCTTGAACATGAGGCTTTTGGCTACCATTGTATCCAGGAAGGACAGGAGTCTGTCTTCCTGGAGGCCGGGGGATTGAGCCAGGATTTCCCGGATTGAACGGTGGCTCTGGCAAAAGAGGTAGATGTTCCTGGACGTCCCTGCCAGCCTGTGGGTCATGGGATTTCGGCCCAGGCGCAGCTGCCGTATGATCATGAAATTCTTTCCATCCAGATATGACAGAATGGGACCGCTTCCGGGGGCTTTCCGCAACTCCTCGTACGTCTCCCGCCACTCTCGAACTTTTTCTTCCACCCGTTTCCAGATCCGCCGCTGATAGCGTTTTTGCCCGGAATATTCCTGGATCATGAGTTTGAGCCCACGGTAGATCTCGGCAGGAAACATGCGCCCGTACAAGTGATGGTTCCCCCTTATTCGGATGCCGTATATACGCGGATTTCCGAATACTGGGCTCGCATACCCGAGCCAGAATGGGGTCGTCTTCAAGGGCCGAAAAGGAAAGACAAAAGCCAGGGTCGCCAGGGTTTCGGAGACGTCCGTTTCATCGCTTGATGGGAAGCGCACGATCAGATTTCCGGTCAGATCGGGCAAGCCCGGTATTTCACAGTCTCTCATTATCTGGAGGTTTGTCATGGCCGTGGTTCCCTTGTTCAGCTTCTTGAGGAGAGATGTGCTCAAGGCCTCCACACCCACCTGGACTGTCTCGGTACCTGCAGTTCCCATGGCGGCCAGAACGTGCCGGGGAGTTGTGGCGCGAATTTCAGCAAAGAACCGAAGCTCTTTTCCGAGGGAGGTCATTTTCTCGAATATTTCTTTCAGTCCCTTCGCCGGCAGGAGGTTGTCCATGAAAGAAATGGACAGGACCTGGTGTTTTTCGGATAAGCTATCCACCTCTGAAATGACGCGGGAGGGTGTCTTAGAGCGGTATCCTTTCCACTGAACGTTCAGGTTGCAAAAGGCGCACCCGGAGCGCTTGCCTGTGGGAGATTCTTTCCTCCACCAACAGCCCCTGGAAATTTCAACGGGAATTTTTGGAAAAAAACGCTTTTCCGGTGGAAAGGTATATAAAGTTTGAAAATAGTCATCATAAAGGGGAGAGGGAAGATCATCCATCCTGGCCACCTGCTGAGTCGCGCCAGCGGATCTCCCCGATGAAGGCCGGGCAAGAACTCCCGGCAAAGAGAGCTGGTCCGGGACCGACCGGCCTTGACTCAAAGAATTGACCAGGTGTGCGAGAGGCAATTCTCCTTCCCCCTGCACGACAAAATCGATTTCCGGGAAGACCTGGAGCAGAGACTCTCCCATCTCGCCTGCACAGGACGATCCCCCGATGACGATTTTCAGCCCGGGCGCCTGGGATCTTATTTCACGGATGAAGTACATGCTGCTCGTGAGCTGCCCGAAGCAAACGGAAAAGCCGGCCAGCAGATAGTTGCGCCAGCTAATGCTATTGAGAAGGCGCCCGGATACCTCCTGAACTTCCCGGCAGAGCCAGTGAAAATCGCATCCAGGGGGGAAGAAAGACCGGATGAAAGATTTGCGCCACCAGAATGCTTCAATGGATTCGAATTTTTCGGGATAGAGAAGCGCGGCATAGACGGATTCCGCCACCCAGCTTCTCTCGGAGACCTCCCGGTACAGTTCGTAGCCCAACAATTCTGCGACGTTCAGGTAGAGATGGTGGGCGTGGACGGGCAGGCAGGGGAGTTCTTTTTGGAGGAAGGCTTTCAGGGATCCGAGCTGAATGGAAGGACGGTTAAAGAGCGGCCAGGGGGTTGAAACCAGGGCAATGGCACGATCATTCCCCAGTTTCAACACCTCCCTCCAAAACACATGTGTAACAAACCGCCGCCAAAATGTTGGCCTGGTTGAACCAAACCCTCCACCATCGGTGGAGGACCCGGATACATTTCCCCGATCCGGGATCTAGAAGAGCATGATGCACAGGGAGGAAGCCTTGTCTGAAGTGACTGATGAGAGGGGCGCAGTCTTTTCGTGATGTATCTCTGGGGGAAGCCGCAGCCATCCCGAAGGGTGGAATGCGGAGGGGGCAAAACTCCCCGGAGATACGTCACAGAAAAGCCCAGCCCGGAGCCTCGGAACGGAAGAAATGGCCTCCTCCCTGTGCCCTCTCTGGGCGCCCTCCCATGCCCTCCGATCTGCAGGATGAGGGTCAGTTGGCCTTTGCTTCCTCAAACCCCCTGTCAAACGCGGCGAGATTTGATTCCAGGAACGCCTTTTTGGTTGAGCTGGAGATGGTCTTTTTCATATCCTCTGCGGTAATGGGAATCGTCTCCGACCCGATGAGTGCCCCGAGCATGACCATGTTGAGAGCAAGGGGATTTCCCACTTCTTCGGCGATGGCGTCACCGTCCAGGGCTATCACTCTTCCCGCCTTTTTCCGTATCAAAGCAAGCATGTCGTCCACGTCAGGGTAGGTGCCCTGACCCACGGCCACGGTAAATGGAGGGAGGGGATGTACATTGGTGATGATCACCGAGGATTTATTGCATTTTCCAAGTGCACGCAGGGTCTCGACCGGTTCAAAGCTGATAAGAACGTCTGCCTCTCCCGGGGAGACTATGGGGCTGGTTACGTTCCCTATCAATACCGCGGACTCGACGATTCCGCCTCTCTGGGCCATGCCGTGGATCTCGCTCACTACAGCGGGCACGCCCTCGGCAAGGGCCGCTTCGCCCAAGAGGCGAGAGGCCAGGAGGTTGCCCTGGCCGCCCACGCCCACAAATACCAACCTTTTGGTTTCCATATGATCCCCCTCTTATCCCTTCATCGGCAGGATAGCGTTTTCGGGACAAACCTGCGCGCAGACAGAGCATCCGATGCATAAATACTTATTAATTTCGACCTGTTCTCCGTCAAGATACATGGCCGGACAGGCCAGCAGGTTTATACAATCCCGGTGGTTTTTGCACTTGTCATGGTTGACGGAAAACGGCCTGGCTTTCTTGCCCTGACCCGTAGCCTTCGCAAAAAGAGGACACATTTCCCTGGAGATGATCACGGACAGACCGTCATATTCCATGGCTGCCTTCACAGCTTCCATGGTCTTTCTGATCTTGAAGGGTTTAACAACATGCACATCCTTCACGCCGCAACCCCGGACAACATCTTCGAGAGAGATTTGACTCAGGTTTACCCCCAGGGGACCCGTATCGACCCCCGGATGGGGTTGATGCCCGGTCATGGCCGTGGTTCCGTTGTCCAGGATCACCAGGGTAAATTTGTGATTGTTGTGGACCGCGTTAATGAGCCCCGTTATGCCTGAGTGGAAGAAGGTTGAATCACCGATAAAGGAAACTACTTTCTGATCGGAGGCCTCTGAAAAGCCACAGGAGGAACTGACCGAGGAACCCATACAGACCAGAAAATCGGCCATGGAGATGGGGGGCAGCAGTCCAAGGGTATAGCAGCCGATATCCGTGGGATGAATTGCGTCGGGCCCGTAGACCTGTTTGACCGAATAGTAGGTGGCCCGGTGAGGACAGCCCGGACACAGGGTCGGCGGCCTTCCGGGAAGTTCGGGGATGCCGGAAAGATCCAGGGCCTTCGTTCCCTTGTATTCCACTCCGAAATACTGTGCAATGGCTTCCCGGACCATGCCTGGATCGTATTCGAAGAGCCGGGACAGCCTTCCTACCCCTTTCCCTCTGATGGGAAGAGTAAGGGTGCTCTCGTGGGCCATGGCCTTGATGTCGTTCTCCATAATCGGTTCCAATTCCTCCACAACCAGGACCTTTTCCACCTGCATGAGGAACCGGACAATGAGGTCTCGCGGCAGGGGCCACGAAAAACCAAGTTTCAGGATACTCACCTCGTCGCTCAGCCCGAGGTCTTCCACCGCGTCCTTCACGTAATTATAACTGACGCCGTTGGTGACGATGCCCCACTTGCCCTTTCCGATAATTATATTGTACGGCGATTTCTCGCTCTTCCCGGCGGCCTTTTCATATTTTTGCAGAAGCACCTTATGGAGGTTTCGGCCGACAGCCGGTACCACGACGAAGTGAAACGGGTTCTTCTGAAAATTTCCTTTTGTTTTGAGCGGCTTCAGGTCGCCGAGCTTTACGCTCCCCCGGATGTGATTCAATCTGGTCGTTGTCCTCAGAAGCACGGGCAATTCCAATTCCTCGGATAATTCCAGGGCGTAAATGGTGATGTCCTTCATTTCCTGGGCGTTCGTAGGTTCAAGCATCGGCAAGCCGGAAAGGCGCGCGTAAAACCGGTTGTCCTGTTCGTTCTGGCTCGAGAACAGGGAGGGATCATCTGCGGTGATGATCACCATGCCCCCCTTCGTCCCAACATAGGCAAGAGTCATGAGCGGGTCGGCCGCCACATTGACCCCCACATGCTTCATGGTCACCATGGTCCGGATGCCGCAAACCGCGGCACCCGCCGCTACCTCCAGGGCAACCTTCTCATTGGTGGAGTACTCGAAGTAAAGATCTGACTCCTGGCTGATCTTGAAAAACTGTTCGGGTATCTCCGATGAAGGAGTTCCCGGATAGCAGGTGGCAAATGCCATCCCGCCTTCCAACGCTCCCCGGGCAATAGCCTCATTTCCCAGCAGGAGCATCTCCTTTCCCGGCGAGTCTGTTAATAGTCTATGCATTTTTATCCCCCGACCTTTAGAGTTTAATCACAACGTTAAAATGGTTTGACAGCCATAAAACAGCTATATTTCAGCTATATAGATCACTACCCAAGCTCGCTGAGATTGTCAAGAAAAAATAGTGCTTTTCCACAGGGAAATAGATGCTATGAAGTCTTGAAGCTCGCGGAGCCGCCGGTGTACTTTTTCCTCAGCTTCGGTTTTTCTATCTTTCCGGTTGGGTTCCGGGGAACATCGTCAAAGAAGACCTTGCGCGGCCTTTTGTACCGGGGGAGGCTCTCACAGAAGGCCAGGAGTTCTTCCTCGTTCATTCCCTGGCCGGGCTTGAGTTGGACTATTGCAGTCACGATTTCGCCGAGTCTGTCGTCGGGAATCCCGATAACGGCGGTATCCTGAATTTTCGCATTTTCAAGAAGAAAATCTTCTATTTCTACGGGAAAGATATTTTCTCCGCCCGAAATAATCACATCCTTTTTCCGGTCCACGAGCCAGATAAAACCATCCTCGTCCACTCGCGCCATGTCCCCGGTCAGGAGCCAGCCGTCAAAAAGCGTATTTAAAGTGGCCTCCGGGTTTTTGTAATACTCTTTCATGACCCCTGGCCCCTTTACCATGAGTTCCCCCACTTCGCCCTTCGGCAGGGCGCGGAGGCCGGTGTCCACGATTTTGCATTCCCAATCAAACCCGGGAATGCCGATGGCGCCCACCTTATGGATATTTTCCAGGCCGAGATGCACACACCCCGGCCCCGTTGATTCGCTCAAGCCGTAATCCGTGTCATACTCATGGTGGGGGAAAACCCTTTTCCAGTTCTTGATCAGGCTTGGAGGGACAGGCTGCGCACCGATGTGCATCAGCCGCCATTGGTCAAGCTCGTAATCTCCGAGCTTCAGGTCTCCGTTTTCAATGGCCACCAGGATATCCTGGGCCCAGGGGACCAGCAGCCACACAATGGTGCACTTTTCCTGCGAGACTGCTTCAATGATCCACCGGGGTTTGATTCCCTTGAGGATGACCGCTCTGGCGCCGACAATAAGATTTCCGAACCAATGCATCTTGGCCCCCGTGTGATAGAGAGGGGGAATGCAAAGAAAATTGTCTCTATGGGTCTGATTATGATGCCGATTCTCTGTAATGGCGGCGGACTCAAGGTTCTTTTGGGTCAGGAGTATCGGCTTCGGGGTGCCGGTGGTTCCGGAGGTGAAATAGAGCGCTGCCTCATCCAGGAGATTTGCAGGAACACGGGGCGCTTCGGAGGATCCTGCCTCCAGGAAGGCGTTATACGACTCGGCATAATCAGGCTTCAGGACATCGGGACCGACAAACACATAATCTCTGATGCTTCCGAGGTCCTCCTTGATGGTGCCGACCCGATCGATGAATTCCTCTCCAAAGATCATGGCTACGGCTTCAGCGATTTCCGCACAATAACGAATGTCTTCGGCCGTAAATCTGAAATTGAGCGGGACCGCCCAGGCGCCTGTTCTCAGGATGCCGAAATAGACCGGCAGCCATTCCAGGCAATTCATCATGAGGTGGATAACCTTGTCACCTTTCTTGATTCCCTTTGAAATGAGGGCATTGGCGATACGGTTGGCGGAATCGTCGAATTCCTTCCAGGTCATGAAAGCCCTCCTGTCCTTTGCGGGCTCCCTCTCAATCAAGGCGATCTCGTCACCGTACATCCTGGCATTGCGGGCCAACATTTCCCCGATAATCATGACAGGCCTCCTTCCCAAAAGCTGCACTTTAACTACTCAGGGGGATTAATGAAAAAAAAAGGGGGCGTCAAGCAAAATCACCCCTCTTTCAATTGAGCTGATACGGTTATGCTACAGGTGTGCCTTGATCATGGGGAGAAACGGGGAGTCTTTGTATGTTTCCATGAACTCCTTGATCACCTTCTCCTTTTCATCCTCCTGGTGGTTGAGGCGGTAGAGACGGGCCAGGAGAAGGAGGGCCTGCTCCCGAAAAGGGTTGCCCTCTTCCGAGAGGATGGGTTTCAATGAAACAATGGCGGTTGCCAGTTCCCGCTTTTGTTCGTAGCATGCTGCCAGGGCCAGCCGTGCCAGGGATTCGTAGCGGTAATTCCCGGAAACTTTATCCAGAAATTTGCGGTAGAGGGAAATGGCGCCGTCATAATCCTTGTCGAGAAATTTCACGTAGGCATCTTCAGGCAGGGCCAGGCGTGCGGCTTTTGAAAGGCCGTACCGATCTATTACTTTCTTGAACAATTCTCCTGACTTATTGATATCGACAAGGTTCAGGTCCGGTTTGAAGCCGTCTTTGAAAATTTCGTAGGCCTTGTTATAGGTTTCCTGTCCCTTCTTGTTGATGTACTTATAGTAGGAGTACCCACCAAAAAAAAGAAGGACAAGAACACCCAGAGCAATGCCGAGATATTCCATCTGCTTTACATGGCCCCTCGCATACTTGACGGCCTTTTCAGACAGTGTCAGAAATTCATCTTGTTCTTTCAGTAATTCTTTGCGGGTGATTTTCTTTTTTGCCATAGCATTTCCCTGTATTTTTCGTGATCGGTCAGGATGTTGTGATACCAGATGGTTGTCAAGGCAGTCAAGATAAAATCATGGGTTGTGTTTTTATGAAGAAAACTGGATAATTCGCTCAATTTTGCTGGAGATCGCCATATGCCTTACATTGACCGATTCCTGGAATGGATGAATGCACTCCCGGCGGCTTTGCTGTATGTTGCCCTGGGAGTAAGTGCCTTTGTGGAAAATGTGTTCCCTCCCATTCCCGGGGATACCATAACCGCTTTCGGCGCCTTTCTGGTGGGCACTCATCGACTTAGGTTTTTGTGGGTGTACACGGCAACAACCGTTGGAAGCATCGTGGGTTTTCTTTTACTCTTCTGGGTGGGAATGTACCTCGGAAGGGGTTTTTTCCTGGAGCGCGATTACCGGTTTTTCAAGGCAAAGGACATCCTGAAGGCTGAGTCCTGGTTCCGGAAGTACGGATATCTGCTCATTGTGTTGAATCGCTTTTTCCCCGGTATCCGTTCAGCAATTGCCGTAGCAGGAGGGATCTCGAGACTCGGCATCATAAGAGTGGTTTTCCTGGCATTGATCAGCTGCAGTGTCTGGAATCTCATCTGGATCTGGGTGGGGTATTCTCTCGGAACCAACTGGGATACAGTAAAAGAAAAGATGTCGAGCATCCTTGTCCATTACAATATTACCGTGGCGGCGTTGATGGGCGGTGTGGTTGGTTTTTTTCTCTTGAAGAGACGGCTCCGGAATCGGCGATGAACGTGCCGGGTAAACAAATCGGAAATCATCATAATGGCTTGACAGCCGCTCTGCTTTTCCCTGTTGGGCCGACAGGGATGAATTTTGGTTGTGCCTGACCCTCCTAGCTCCGGAGGTGGACCAGGACAGGTTCTGCCGATCCAGAATCCGGAAGAGTGCGTATCAGTCGGATCGTGGTGCTTGGGGCGGAAGTCCCCATTTTAACCCTTGACCTGGATCGTGAGAGGCAATATATTTTTGGGCAGTTTTTTGTCGGTGAAGCAACGGAACCTGGAAAGGAGGTGGTGGTTTTTCCGAGAAATGCAAAAAGGCGTGTGATACTTTGAATGACTATTTCAGAAGGAGGTTTTGTAATGAAAAAAGTATTTGTGTTGATGATTGCTGTTGCGTTTGTGGTGAGCGCTGCGGGATTTGCCTTTGCTGCGGGCACTCCTATGCAGGCCAATGAAAAAAAGATACACGACAGCTTTGTTGCGGCGATTCCGGCCGACCATATAACGGATGTATACAAGCTGCATGAGGTCTGGGAAAAGGCCATGGCCGATCCTGCCTACCGCAAGACGGTTTATCTCATCGACGTGCGGACCGATTCCGAATGGAACGCCTTTCACATCGAGGGCACCGATCATATGCAGGCCGGTCATATGTATGTCCTTACCAAGAAGATTACTGATCCGAACGCGGAGATCTACATCTGGTGCCGCACGAATCACCGAGCGAAATATGTCGCAGGCTTCCTGTGCAAGTATGGGTACAAGAATGTCTACTGTGTTAGCAGCACCACCAAAAACGGCAAGAAGAATGTCGGCGGCGTTGTCGGCTGGGCACAGGCGGGGTTCCCGTTCGTGAACCAGTTCACCGGTACCTTTTACATCAAGGAATACCGTGCAAATCCGTCCAAGGCCGAGATGTCCTACCGCATCAGGATGTGGCATCCCTATTAATGTGTTAGATGCATCAGGAGGAAAAGCATCCTCCTGATGCATCTGGTTTGAGTTGTTTCCTCTCTCCGGATTGAATCTCCTGCGCCTTCCTTTGAGCCCTGTTCTCCGTATGGCCTGGTGAAGAGGTACGGTCAAGAAACGCCATCCGGTAAGCCGTGAGGGTGACGGCCCCGAAGTCATTTTCTACCTTCCCTTTCAGGACACAGGGCCTTGAGGCGTTGAGCAGGTGACAGCAGCGATGGTATACCTTCGGGAAAAACACCGTCTCATAGATGCCCGTCGGGTCCTCGAAGGTGATAAATTTCATTGGATCCCCTTCTTTTGTCCGGACTGTCTTGCCGGTGACCAGCCATCCCGTGATGGTCACTGTTTTTCCTGCCAGCAGCGGTAAGTCCCGCGCGTGAACATGATCCATTCTCTCCAGAGCGTTTGCGTAAAGCTCCAGGGGATGAGTAGAAAGCATGAACCCCAGTGTCTCCTTTTCCTGCTCAAGCAGGATATGCCGGGGAACGGCGCTGTGCGCTTTCCCGGGGAAAAGCCCGGGAACCGAGAGAAGAGAGGGGCTGGCTTCCTTTTGGCCGAAAAATCGGAGTGTTTGCCACAGCAAAACGGGTCTCGGGAGTTTTTCAGGAAGATCGTCAAAGCAACCAGCCTTGATCAGGAGCCGCACGTCCTGGAGGCGGAGGTACGGACGGGTCCGGCCCAGGAAGTCCTGGAAGGATGAAAACGGGCCGTTCCTGTCGCGTTCCCGGACGATAGCCTCTCTTGCCTCACGGGACAGGTCCTTGATCTGCATGAAACCCACAAGGAGTTCTTTTCCCTTCCCCGTATACCTGATATGGCTTTTATTGATGTGAGGTGGAAGCACCCGGAGCCCCATGCGTTTCGCCTCGGAAATGTACCCAAAAGTGGAATAGTAGCCCCCTCCGTTAGAAATGACGGATGCCATGAATTCAGCCGGGTAATGGGCCCTGAGGAAAGCGGATTTATAGGCAACCAGGGTGTAGCTTGCCGAGTGGGGTTTGCAGAAACTATAGCCGTCGAACCCCATCATCATCGCCCATACCTCCTCGATGATTTCCTGGGATACGTTGCGTTCCCGCGCCCCTTGGACGAACCGGACATAAAAATCACGGAGTTTCTTTTCCTTGTCTTTCTTGCTCACCACTTTCCGAAGGGTATCCGCCTCGGCAGGGCCGAATCCCGCGAGGTGGATGGCGGCCTGGCTCATCTGTTCCTGAAAGACCATGACACCCAGGGTTTCGTCCAACACCGGTTTTAAGGCCGGATGGGGAGGCTCCCAGGGGGCTCCCCTGAGCCGGGCAAGCCATGTTCGAATACTCTGGTTGGATGCAGGCCGGATGATGGAAGTCACCACTACGTTGATCCGGAAATGGTCCATACGCCGGTAATCATGGAATGAGAAGCCGTTTCCCACCTTGGTGAGGACCTGCCTGGTGGCGGGGCTCTCAAAGTAAAAGACTCCAAACGTATTCCCTTCATGAAAGATGCGCGCGGTCTCAGGATCATCAAGGGGATTGAGCCGTGCATAGTCCAAGCGGCGGCCGTAATTTTCATTGACCAGCTCCAGGGTGTCGCGGATGACGGCCAGGCTCCGGTTCCCGAGGATATCTATTTTCACCAGGCCGCTTTCTTCCACCGAATCCTTTTCCCACTGGAGTACCTGCATTCCGCTGGCGGAGATCTCAACCGGGCAGTATCGGCGAATATCGTCGGGTACAACCACCACTCCACCGCAATGGGTTGAAAGGTGCTGAAAATGGTTTTCGAGACGGGAAGCGGTCTGCAGGATTTCGCTCCATGGTTCCTGAAATGCCACTCCCCGCATTTTGGGGTGGCGGGTGAGGTCCTGTGAGAGCGTGCGAAGCCGCCAGCCGAAACCGATCTGTTTTGTGACCCGGCCGATTTCCTGATCTGTCAAACCGAAGACCTTGGCCACTTCCCGGATGGCTGATCGGGCGGCGAACGTGTTGTGGTTGGAGACCATGGCGGTCCGGCGTGTTCCGTGGGTCGCGAAAAAAAGATCGATGATCCTCTCCCGCTCATCCCACGGAAAGTCCACGTCAATATCCGGGGGATCCACGCGCGCGGGGTTCAGAAATCGCTCAAAGAACAGGTTGTGTTTGACGGGGTCCACGTGGGTAATTCCCAGGGCATAGGAGACAATAGAGGCGGCTGCGCTCCCCCTGCCGCAGGACCTGGGGGCCTGGCGGGTGATCTCGGCCACCACGAGAAAATAGTGCGCGAAGTTTTTTCCCCGGATGATATCCATCTCGTGGGTAATGCGTCTTCGCACTTCCGGGGTGAGTTCTCCGTACCGTCTCCTGCATCCTTCAAGGGTAGCTCGGTAGAGCTTCCGGAACGCTTCCCTGTTCGTCATTCCCCTGAAATTCGGAAATATGATCCGGTCAAAATGCCACTCGGTCCGGCAGGAGTCTGCTATTTTTTGGGAATTGGCAATGGCCACCGGTACGTGGGGAAACTGGGACGTCATATGGGCATCCGGGTTCAGGAAATTCTGGACCAGGCAGGTGTCGCCCGGAGCGAGCCTGGAGAGCTTGGTGTTCAGCGAGATCGCTCTGAGGATGCGATGGAGCCTGAACTGATCTTTTGTGACAAGACAGACCCGGTTGGTGGCCACGGGAGGGATATGACTCTCCCGGGAAAAGGCATAGCAGCGTCCCATAAGGTACCCGGGGGAGAGCTCCACGTACAAATCTTCGGCGGTCTGTTTTTTCAAGATTTTCAGAAGTCTGAAATCGTCCGAGAGAACGATGAGACCTTCCCGTTTTTCCTGCAGGCTTTGAACCAGATCGAAGTCCTGATTACAGTGGCGGTCGGAGATGATCCTGCAGAGATTGCCGTAGCCTGTGAGGTTCTTGACCAGGAGCACGGCACGATGATTTTGGCAGGTGATTTCACTGCCTACGATGGGATCGAGTTTCCGCTCCATAGCGGCCTGGGTAAAGAAGATAAGCCCGTAGAGGTTATTGGTGTCCGTGAGGGCGAGCCTCTTCATTCCCATTCGGCGTGCGGCCTCACAGATTTCCGGGACGGAGCCGATGCCCCAGCCTTTGGAATAATGGGAATGCACATTAAGATGAACGAAATTCATGGCTAATCAACCACCTAGGCACAAGGCGCAGGGCATAAGGCGCAAGGTTTTTCCTTATGCCTTACGCCCTACACCCTACGCCTTGCGTCCTACGCCCTACGCCTTGCACTTATGCCTTACGCCTTTTTCATGCTGCCCCGGCGTACCGGATTGCCTCGTGCCCGTATCGCTCACGGATGTGATCCAGGGCCTGTATGAGGCGGATCTTCTTCCGGGGTTCGGGAGAAGGGATATCAAAAAGGGACAACTGCCTGCTCGGCCGCAAAAAGTCCCAGAACCATATCCGGATAAAGCGAATCCTGACGCGCCTGGTGCATGCCTTGAAAAAGAGGTCTTTCACAGGGCCGTAGAGCTCAAAGTCCCAGAAGCCGGGACGGTTGATAGAACACTGACGCCTGACCTCAACCTGATCGGCATAGCGGATCAGAAGCCCGGCCTTTCGCGGAAAAAGCGCCTTTTCCCGAAGGCGGCGGGCACACTTTTCCACGAGGGCAAAGAGTATCCAGAGGAGCTTGTGGTCGTCGTTTTCACCTTCGTGGAGTGTCATTTCCTCGCCTATCATAAGCTTCTTGGAAGGGGGATAAACAGGCGTTGGGTCAATCCCGAGGGCACGCTGGTGAATGACAGGGGCCTGCCGGCCAAAGAGAATGGCGAGGGTCGGCATATCCAGGACGGCAAGGTCTCCGACCCGGGTGATGTCGAGTTCCTCCAGGAGAAGGAAACGACGGGAACGGCCTATGCCGGGCACTACTCCCACAGGAAGGGGGGCCATGAAGGTCGATTCATTGCCGTGGGGCACATCCAGGATCGTTTCGGGCGAGACGATGCGGGAGGCAATACCGGAGACCATTTTATTTCCGGCAACGCCGGCTGTTCCCGGGAGGCACAGGCGGTCCTTAATTTCCCTTCTCACGCGCTGTGCCGCGTCCTTTGCCTTTCCCCAGAGACGACCGGTCCCGGTGAGATCCAGGTAGATATGGCCCGGCCTGGCCGGCTCCCAGAGGGGGGTATAGCAGGCCGCTATCCTGCACAATTCCTGGTTGGCCTTTTCCACCAGTCCGGGATCCGGGTCGATCACGGTCAACTCCGGGCAGAGCCCGATCGCTTTCACCAGCGGCATTCCTCCCCACACTCCCTGTCTTCCTGCTTCAGCGGACATGGAGAGAACCAGTGCACGTGCTGATCGGGTAGCCGCTACCGCCACGGGACGGCCCCGGAGTTCCGGCTGCATAACCCGCGCTATTGCAATGGAAAAGGCCGGTATATGGATATGTATGATGTGATGGCACAAAGTAACGACCCTTTTTTATGACTCAAAGGGTAAAGTTTTGGCCTTTCTCCTTCATTTGACCTTTGAGCTTTGGGTTTTGACATTAGTTGTTCAGGATTTCAAAAACCTGTGCCTGGCCCATAACCTACGAGCTGTGAGCTACCAGCTACGAGCTTTACTTATAATACCTCACAACCCCCACCACCTTCCCTTCGACCCTGAGATCGGCATTCTTTACGCGAATGGAGTCCATGCCCGTATGAGCGGGCCTGAGTTCCACGTGATCGCCATGGCGGTAATATTTCTTGACAGTGGCCTCATTGTCGATAAGTGCCACGACGGTTTCTCCGTTTTCGGCGGTTGGCTGCTTTCTGACAACCACAAAATCCCCATCCAGGATGCCGTCTTCTTCCATGGAATCGCCCTGCACTTCCAGGACAAAGCAGTCGCCGCTCTCGGCCAGGGAGAGAGGTACTTCAATGGCCCGCGGATCTTCCACTGCTTCAATGGGCCTGCCGGCAGCAACCTTGCCCAGGAGGGGAAGTTCAAAGCGTCTGGTCTCCACGGGGCTGATTACCTGAATGGCCCGCTTTTTATTCTTTTCCCGGGGGAGTCGGATATAGCCCTTCTTCTCCAGGATCTTGAGGTAGGTAGTGACCGTATTGTAAGAACCGAAGCCGAACTGTTTTCGGATCTCCTCAAAGCTGGGGGCTCTGCCCCATTCGTTGACATACCTGCTGAGATAAGCAAGGATGGTCTTTTGCTTGGGTGTGAGCTTCATGGGCTGCCTCCATTGAAATGAAATCCAGTTTATTTTTACTGTAAGTTAAACTGAAAGTCAAGGAAAGAACGCAAAAAAAGCGGGCCTTGTCACCCGCTTTACCCTGTCGACGGTCTTGAAAGACCGTTTCCGCTAGGCCGCTTTAATTGCAATCTTTTTAACAGAGGCTTGTTTGGTCTTGGGAAGTTTGAGCTTCAGAATGCCTTTTTTATACGTGGCATCCGCTTTCTCTGAGTCTACCTCCGCCGGGAGTTGGATGGAGCGGTAAAAGGAACCGTAACTCCTCTCAACCCGGTGGACGTTTTCTTCCTTTTCTTCTTTTTCATGTTTCTTTTCTCCCTGGATGGTCAGGATATTATTGGAAATGGATACTTGAATATCCTTCGCGTCCATCCCGGGGACTTCCGCCTTCACTATGACTTCTTCAGAGGTCTCGGAAATGTCCATCGACGGTACCCACTCTCTCTCCTCGCTCCCGAAAAGAGTGGGCCGCCAGTCAAAAAACCGGTCAAAGAGCCTGTCTATTTCATTCCTGAAGTGATCAACTTGCTTCGATCCCCGCCATGGTGTCAGGCTGAACATACTCACTCACCTCCTCCACGGTCGTTTCCTTTTTTGTCATAAAAATAATTCATGATCGGCCATTGTCAAGTCACTTGAATCCTTCCTTGGCGGCCAGAATGTCCAGGTGAAGGGAAACGAGATTTTCCAGTTCCATGGGCCCGGCTTTTTCAAGAACCCGTTTGTCAATTGCCTTTATGTAACGCTTGCATTGCCTGCAAAAATCCACCCGAAAGCCGTCTTCCTTTTCGACATCGAAATAACCTAAAGCCTTATGGTCCTGGTTATCACAAAAGGGGCATTTGAGGCGGGGGAAGCGCCATTCCAAACCACAAAGTCCGCAATGCATGTACCGTTTCCCCGTCTTTTCAAAAAAGGAAATGGAGGGTTGAGATCCGCAAAATGGGCAATAGCCATGGTCCCAGGTTTCCGTATCAATGCCGCCAGCAACCTGTTCCCGGAGGAGATGGATGGATGGAGTCAGGGCCATCTGGACAAGGAACTTGAGTGCCTCCGGTTCCAGGCCGACGTCTCCTGCTATCTGCGAGAGATCTTTCTCGTCGTTTCTTAGAAGCGCATTGAAAAGGTCTCGTGTCCAGGTCTCCTCCTGTTCACATTTTATGAGGGCCATGTGCAGGGACTCCCGGTCCGGTCTTTCCCCTTTCTGCAACGTTTCCAGGAATGTTTTGAGCAGTCGTGTCCCTGAATCGAAGTCTATGGGCAGTTCTTCTCTTGAAAAGAGGGGGAACCCTTCCTCACGTTTTATGTCCTGCAGCCGTTCATCCGCGGCCGCCTGTTTCACTTGAGGAACTTCCTCCGCCATGATTCCCACCAGGTCTCTGAAAGCGGTCAAGACCTCGTTCGCCATGGGCCGCTCTTCGATCAGGCGGTCGGTCTCCTTCAAAAGCTCTTCAAGCATGCGTCCCTCCTTGATTTCGTGCCTGCCCATATGGTGGATTTCTACTTCGGAAGTTCCTGGAGTTCCCGAACAAGTACCTCGAGAGCCGGCCGCTTGTTAATGTCGTGCACATCAATGTAACGGATAATTCCCTTTTTGTCGATCAGGAAGAGCGCCCGTTCCGCCATTCCGTCAGAGCGGAGTATGCCGTACTTGCCGCAGACCTGGCCATGCGGCCAGAAGTCGGAGAGCACGGGAAACCATAAGTTTCCCATCTGATTCGTCCAGGCGAAAAGGGTGGGCAGGTTATCCACGGTAATGCCGAGGAGGATGCTGTCATGCTGGTCGAAAACATCTTTTACGATATTGTATCCGGGCCACTGGTCAGAACAGACGGGAGTCCAGGCTGCCGGCACAAATGAGAGAACCACATTCTTTCTGCCGAGGAACTGGTGCAGCGCTACCTTTTTCCCTGAAATGGAGGGCAGGGTAAAATCGGGTGCCTTTTCACCTACCCGCACCTTCAGTTTGCTGTCAACCGGTTTGAGGACCCCCGGGTTATAGATGTTATTCTTATAGGCGAAAGAATGGGTCTGGGCCGCTGCTGTGGAGAAAGAGAAGATCAGTGCACCGATAATCGCAGGCAATAGATATCTTTTCATTTTCGTACCCCCTATTTAATTCCGGCGCGAACGCGAATAGATTTCAGGAAGGCATCGAGATCCTCAATTCCTCCCAGTTTGGAATAGATAACCTTTGGCGGGGTTCCGGGACCGGTTGCAACAACAAAGAAATAGGGAGTCCTCGTCTCTCCCAGGCATTTGTGGATTGTGAAATTGTTGTCCGAAAAGAGCGGAAATGGTACCTGGTATTTCTTCCTGAAGATATCTACTTCAAAGGGAGAGTTGCCTGCCCCGACGCCGATGATTTTCACTTTGCCCTCCAGCTCCGGGTCGGCCTCTATGCGCTGATAGAGCTTGTTTATGTTCGGGGCTTCCCGCTGGCAGTAGGGACAATACATGCTGAAAATCTCAATAATAACGGCTTTGGCCTTGATTTGATTGATCCTGAAAAGGCCTTTCCCCTGGAGCCCCAGATATTGCTGTTGGGCCGTGCTTGCGGGTATGGGCAATTGAAAATCCGGCAGAATGCTGTTCTCTTGCGGTGGCTGGGTCCCGGCCCAAAGAGTGATATGCCCGGTGAAAAACAGGAGAACAAGCAGCACCCCAACTTCAATTGTTCTTTTCATCTCTTTTCCTCCTCATCATAAGCAGAAAAGGGATACCTTGTGGAGTATCCCTTTCCTGCTTTTCCTGTGGCGGACGATCTAGCCGGCAAGTTTATGGAGCACGTTCCATTCTCTTGTCAATTCCTGCAAGGAACGGCCGATCTTTTTCAGAGCCATCTGTCGGTCCATGAGGGCCGGAGAACGCTCAACACTCGCGAACTCGTAGTATTTCTCGGGAGCATCGGCCAGGAGATGGAAGAGCCTCAGGTCGTCCAGTCCTGTCACTACCGCCTTGGGGAACCTTGCCTTTACCTCTGCCAGGCGTTCGTTGGCCAGGGCAACCATCTTGTCCCGGTCACCGAAGTTCATGGCCCCGGTGGGACAGGTCTTGACACAGGCCGGAAGCAGGCCGCTGTTAACCCGGTCCACACACATGGTGCACTTGGCCATGTACCCTGTTCCTTTTTCCACCCTCGGAATATTATAAGGGCACGCCTCGACTATAGCTTGACCTTTCGCCTTTTTCAACTTGTCCGTATAGAGGACGGCGCCGCTGTGGCTGTCGACAATGATACCGTCGGGCACATCCTCGTCCGCCGTCTCTTTGCAGGGCGGCTCAACACAGTGCCGGCAGGAGTCCTGGTAAAAATACCACACAGGCTTGTTATCGGGACCCATAAACTCCCTGAACCTGATCAGTTTGTAAGTGTAAAATGACAGGTCCTTCGGGTTCTGGTAGCTGCCCCAATTCTCCGTCTTTGTGGCCGGCAACTGGTTCCATTGTTTGCAGGCAATCTGACAGCCCCGGCAGCCAGTACACAGTGTCGTATCGATAAAAAATGCCTTTCCGTTCATCAGATCACCTCCTTTATATCTTTCTCACATTGACCATGAAGGCCTTGGTTTCAGGAATTCTCGTATTCGGGTCGCCGGTGGAAGGGGTAAGCAGGTTTGCAGAATCCCCCCCACCCTTGGGGTGCACCCAACCATAGTGATATGGCAATCCCACCTGATGAACCACGCTGCCCTGGATGTTGAAAGGATGGAAACGCAGGGTGACCACGGCAACCGCCTCGACCTTTCCGCGGGCGGATTCCACAATCACCTTTTCACCGTTCTTGATTCCTTTCAACGCGGCAAGTTCATTGCTCATCTCAACAAAGAGCTGGGGCTGCGTTTCCAGGAGCCACGGCTGCCATCTGGTCATCACTCCCGTTTGCCAGTGCTCGGATACCCGGTAGGTGGTGCCGACGATGGGGTACCGCGGATCGCAGGTCCTGTAAACATCTTCACTGGTGCTGTAAGTGGGCGCTGTTGGGTTGATGAGCTGGCTGGAAAAGAGGTTTTTCTCCACCGGGCATTCCAGCGCTTCATAGTGCTCGGGGAAAGGGCCGTCAGCGAGTCCCGGCCCGAAGATACGACCATGGCCTTCCGGTTTCATGATGAACGGATACTTGGTCTTCGGATTGATTGTCCCGTCCGGCTTCAGCATAGGAGGCCATCCGCCGTCCGGCACGTCGCCGACCCAGCCGCCTGCGCCTCCCTTGGCATTGGCATCCCATTGGATGACCGGACGTTCGCTATCCCACGGTTTTCCGTAAAGGTCAACGGAGGCACGGTTGTAAATGATCCGGCGGTTCACCGGCCAGCACCAGGACCATTCAAGGTTCAGGCCGATGCCGGACTTCTCCCTTTTTCTCCTGGCCGCCATGTTGCCATTGCCGGTGTAGGAGTTGCAGTAGAGCCAGTTCGCGCTGCTGGTGGAACCGTCTGCCTGGAGAAAGGCAAAGCTCGGCACCAGATCTCCCTTCTTGAAGGTTTTGTCCTTGATAGTCACATCTTTCAGGAAGTAACCGTTTATCTCTTTCGCGACCTTGTGGGGATCATAGATGCCGTTGGTGGTATAATCCCATTTCAGATTGAAGATGGGCTCCGTGAAGACAGCCGCCTTTCCCTTCTTGACGTCGCGCTTGTAGAGCCACTTTATCTTCCTGAACAGATCGATCATCATGTCGCCGTCGGATCTTGCCTCTCCCGGGGGATTTGCAGCCTGGTAACGCCATTGCATCCATCGTCCGCTGTTGGTAATGGACCCTTCCTTTTCCACCGAGACGGCACAGGGCAGGAAAAAGACTTCCGTCTTTATCTTTCGGGGATCCATGCCCGGGCCCTTCCAGAAAGAACCGGTCTCATTATCAAAGATATTGACGTTGACCAGCCAGTCCAGGTTGGCCATTGCATTCCGGGTCTTGTTGGCGTTGGCCCCGGAACAAGCGGGGTTCTGGCCCCAGGCAAAAAAGCCCGTGAATTCTTTCCGGTACATGGCATCAAAAAGGTCCAGCCATGAATAGCTCTTCCCGTCATCCAGCTTGGGGAGCCAGGAATAGCCGAAATCGTTTGCGGCAGTGGCCTTTTCCCCGAAAAAGGACTTGAGGAGACTCACCGAATACTTGGGATAGTTTCCCCACCAGTTGGCGCTCAAAGGATCATGCGTGACCGGGGTATACTTCTTGTTGTAAACAGCGAGAGTCGCGTCAGAGGCCTTGGGGGTCTTGAGGTAGCCGGGCCAGATGTGATAAAGGATGCAGTGATCCGTGGATCCCTGCACATTGGATTCGCCGCGGAGGGCATTCACTCCACCGCCCGCAATGCCGATGTTCCCGAGAAGGAGCTGGATCATGGCCATGCACCGGATATTCTGGACACCGACCGTGTGCTGGGTCCACCCCATGGCGTACATGATGGTTCCGGCCTTTCCCTTCTCGCCCGTGGCCGAGTACATCTCGTATACCTTCAGAAGATCTTGCTTGGACGTCCCGGTTACACCGGAGACTTTGTCAAGATCGTAGCGGCTGTAGTGAACTTTCAAGAGTTGGAACACGCACCGGGGGTTCTGCAGTGTTGTGTCCTTCTTGGGGATGCCGTCGGCGTCCTTCACAAAGGCCCATTTGCTCTTGTCGTATTTGTGGGTGGCAGGATCATACCCGGAGAACAGGCCGTCGTGAAAGCTATAGCTGTCGGACACAATGAAGGAAGCATTCGTGTATTGCGCCACATACTCCTTGAAGTACTTGTCATTGTCCAGGATGTACTTGATCATCCCGCCCAGGAAGGCTATGTCGGTGCCCGACCGGAGCGGGGCATAAAAATCAGCCTTGGATGATGAACGGGTGAATCGCGGGTCAACGCTGATGAGTTTCCCGCCCTTCTTCATGGCCTCCGTCACCCACTTGAAGGAGACAGGATGGTTTTCAGCCGCGTTGGAGCCCATGATGAGGATGCAGTCACTGTTTCGGATATCGATCCAGTGGTTGGTCATTGCGCCGCGTCCGAACGACTCTGCCAGAGCCGCAACAGTGGCGCTGTGTCAGATACGTGCCTGGTGTTCGATGTACGCCAGGCCGAGAGCCCGCATCATCGCCTGGATGAGCCAGCACTCCTCGTTGTCCAGGGCCGCGCTTCCCACATGGGCTATGCCGTTTGTCCGGTTCACCACCTCGCCCTTATCGTTTTTCAAGCCAAAACTTGCATCACGGCTCTTCTTGACCCGGAGGGCAATTTTCCACAGGGCCTGTTCCCAGGAAATAGGCTCCCAGTGATTGCTGTATGGCCGGCGATACATGGGGGTGGTAATCCGATTTTCGTTGTTGACGAGCTGACTCAATGCAGAGCCCTTCGAACAGAGAGTACCTTCATTGATTGGGTGATCAGGGTCTCCCTCGATGTTAATAACCTTCCCCGCTCCCGCCTTGCCCGTGTGGACGATAACACCACAGCCGACGGCACAGTAACAGCAGATGCTCGTCGTCTCCTTGGCATACCGGATCTTCAGTGTCTGCGCATGGGATTCAATGGGTTTAAGATCGATTCCCAGACCCAGGGCCACAGCACCGGCGGCAGAAGCTCCTGTGATTTTGAGAAAACCTCGACGCGTTACTTTCATGGGTCCTCCTTTCTGAATGCGTTGCTAGGTGAATAAAGAAATTGAGGCGAAAAACGTGCAGTAGCTCCTTCGCTTGCAGGGTTCACGGTTCACAGGTAATTGCTTCGTCACTAATTTTTCCTGCTCGATTTGAGCACGTTATTGGTTAGATCAAACATTGAACCGTAAACCTTGGAACTCTGAACCTGAATAATTACAACGTGCCAAAGATTGCCGGAAAAAGTGTGTTGTTGGTGATTTGTTACCCCGCCTTACGGAGGAAGGCTGGCTTTCGTGGTTCGAGCATTCCGTTCTCTGGTTGGATACATACTGCTCTCTGGATATGAATTGATTGGCACCGCCAGTATTGATCGAATAATCTCAAAAAAACACCATTTGTTCACGCTTGTCAAGGACTTTTTGGACAAGAAATCAGCCAGTTATATATGTCAAAATTGACATAAGACCAAAATGACACCTTGCCCCAAAATCTCGATTTTTTCTTGACATGCTGCAAAGAGCAGTATTATTAATTGAACATTCAATTAATTTTCGCCCATCGCAGAGAAGATCCATGCGCAAAAATCAGCAGGCGGAGATACGCAAACCCGAAATCCTCAGGCACTATTACCAGGTGTTGATCAAAGAAGGATTTGAGGGGGCGTCCATTGGGAAGATCGCCAAGCGCATGGACATCCATCCCAGCTTGATTATCCACTATTTCCAGACAAAAGAGAATATGACTCTCGAGCTGGTCAAGGCGCTCATCGACCGGTATGAGGCGCCCGAGTATCTGCAGTTGGACCACATTTCCGACCCCCGTGAACGTTTCCAGGCATTCATGGATACCCTCTTTTCCCTTGAATGGTCCAGGACGCTGGATCCCGGCGTGCATTTTGGTTTCTACTATCTTAGCTTCAGGAAACCAGCAGTACGGGAACGATTTGAAGAGATGATCGAGCGGTTCAGAGACCACCTGGTTGATGAACTCGATCGTTTCAGCAGAGCAGGAATTGTGCGGGTAGAAGATCTGCGAGTTGCAGCCGATGTGATCGTCACTCTTATTGAGGGGCTGGAATTTCATGCACACTTTCTCTCGGACGGACGGCCTTTTCAGGAATTTGCGGCTGCCGCGAAAAAACTGGCTATCAGTATACTCACGGAAAAATCCGACTAACAGCCGGACCCGACCGGCGCGTGAGAAAGCTCAAGCCCCGGTCGACCGCTTGACCACCCGGGTCCACTGAGACTTCAGGACAGGAGAGATGCTTATGCGTGATTTCGATGAAGAATATGCCGGCGATTACAAAGGCAGGGATATTGACGCGGCCTTGGCCGAGGCCCGCTTTATGGTTGATACGATCCTCACGCCGCCCGATGAGACGCCACTGGAGCTCCGGAAGGAAATAGCCCTGAAGACGGTTCGTAATTTTCGCGACCACATCAATAAAGGATTCCTGGATTACCGGAAATCCGTCACTGAGGCCACCAATTTCGCGGTCACCGAATGGACCGGGAGGGGGTCGATCCTGGTGGATGCTTTGGACAGGGAGTTCCTGGACCTCCTTGGGGGATTCGGGCTGTATTCCTACGGCATCCGGCACCCGAAGATTATCGCGGCGGTGAAGGCTCAACTCGATCGTTCACCCCAGTACAGCCAGGAGATGCTCGATCCCTTGCGCGCTCAACTGGCAAAGGTGCTGGCCCTTCTCACCCCGGGGAAGATCCAGTATGGCTTCTTCGCCAACTCGGGAACCGAGGCCGTGGAAGGGGCCATGAAGCTGGCCAAGCTCTCGACCGGCAAAAGGGGGTTCATTGCCATGCTCAAGGGATTTCATGGCAAGACCCTGGGGTCTCTCTCCCTGATGGGGAAAAGGATCTTTCGTGAACCGCTCCTTCCCCTTCTGGAGGGTGTCCGGCATGTGCCGTTCGGCGATGCGGACGCAGTGGAAAAGGCCCTGGCCGCCGCAAAGGCCGTCGGCGACGGTATTGCCGCAGTGGTCGCGGAACCGGTCCAGGGCGAGGCAGGGGCCGCGGTCCCGCCTGACGACTACTGGCCTCGGCTGCGGGAACTGTGCAGTCATTACGGGGTCCTCCTGATCGCGGATGAGGTCCAGACGGGCATGGGCCGAACCGGCAGGATATTCGGGGTTGATCACTGGAATGTGACCCCCGATATCCTGTGCCTGGGGAAGGCGTTGGGCGGGGGAGTAGTGCCCATGTCGGCGTTCCTGTCCACCGCAAAAATATGGGAATGCATGGAACCCAATCCCTTCATCCATACTACCACCACCGGCGGAAATCCGCTGGCGTGCTCGGCGGCCCTGGCGGCCGTGACGGTGCTCCTGGAAGAAGACCTGGCAGGCCAGGCAAAGACCAAGGGCGAGTATGTATTGAAACACTTGAGAGAATTTCAAGATCGCTATCCTGGCGTCCTGGCGGAGGCGCGGGGTCTCGGACTGCTCATCGGGATGGAATTCCCGACCGACGGCATCGGCTACAAAGTCGCATCCGGTCTTTTCTCCCGTGGGGTGATTACCGCCGGGACCCTGACCAATGCCAAGACCATCCGCTTCGAACCGGCCCTGAATATCCCCCGGGAGATCCTCGATGAGGTCCTGAACAGGCTGGAGGACGTTTTCAAGAGCATTGAACTGCCGAGGCGAAAGGAATCCGGAAATCTCTATGCCGGAAGGATACTCTTCGTTGATATGACGACCGGCAATATCGAGAGCAGACCCGCCAACAAGGAATGGATCGAGGAATATATCGGGGGGTGGGGCTTGGCGGTGCGGTATTTCTTTGACCTGGTCGATCCGAAGGTCGAACCCTTCTCCCCGGAAAATGCCCTGGTGGTCATGACGGGACCGTTGTGCGGGACGCTTGTCCCCACTTCTTCACGCACCTGCCTGGTGTCCAAGTCACCGCATACCGGGACCATGTTTGAATCCAATGTGGGCGGCGCCTTCGGTCCGGAACTCAAGTTTGCCGGGTATGACGGTGTCGTTGTCACCGGGAAAGCCGACCATCCTGTGTACCTCCGCATCGAAGACGACAGCGTAAGCTTGGAGGATGCTGTTCCGGTCGCCGGGAAAGGCATTTTCGAAACCGAAAGGTGGCTATCGACAAAGATGGGGCATGGGACAAAGAGCCTCTCCATCGGTCCTGCCGGCGAAAATATGGTGTCCTATGCGTGTGTGGGATCCGAGGCCTATCGCCAGTTTGGGAGGGCCGGTGCCGGTGCCCTTTTCGGCTCCAAGAACCTGAAAGCCATTGCGGTCAAGGGCACCGGAGGCGTCCAGGTGGCGGATATGGGGGAATTCTGGGGAAAGGCGACGGAGTACAAGGAGTCCGACCTCCTGACGAATGAGAATATGTGGGCCAAAAATGAGGGTACGCCCGTCCTCATGGATATCACCAATGAAATGGGTATCCATCCAACGCGAAACTATTCGGCAGGCGTGAATCCGCATCGAAACAGCCTTGATTCAGAAGCGCTTAATGCCGTCAAGATCGGCGATCGTGCCTGCGCTTCCTGTCCCCTGGGGTGTGGAAACTTCACCTCCGTCAACGATGTCCAGGTTGAAGGACCCGAATATGAGACCCTGTGCATGGGCGGGTCCAATTGCGAAATGAATGGTATTGAGCAGGTGATGCGGTTCAACCGGTTGTGTGACGACCTGGGCCTTGACACCATGTCTGCGGGCGCGACCATTGCCCTGGCCATGGAGATGACCGAATCGGGCGTCCATGATTACGGCCTCGCGTTCGGCCAACCGGAAGGATATCTGACCGTCTTGGAAGAGATCGCCCGTTTGAACACCCAACGGGGGAGGGATTTGGCACTGGGCGCTGCACGGCTGGCGAAAAAGCTGGGCCGGGATGATGCGGCAGCTCACTCCAAGGGGCTTGAAATGCCTGCCTACGATCCCCGGGGGAACTACGGGATGGGACTTGCCTATGCCACCAGCGAGCGCGGTGCCTGTCACCTCCGGGCATTTACCATTTTCGCCAAGGACCCCTTCAAGCTGAAGCCGTTGACAGAGGATGTCATCGATGGCCAGAACAGGAATGCCGCAAAGTGGTCTCTGTGTCTCTGTGATTTCTGGGGGTCTGTGGACCAGAAGATCATGGCGGATCTGCTCACGGCAGGGCTGGGCCGCCAGGTCTCCGAAAAGGACCTGGTGAAAGCAGGTGAACGCATCTGGAACCTGATCAGGTTGTTTAACCTGCGGGCCGGCTTCACTGCCGCCGACGACACCCTTTCAGAGAAACTGACCGAAAAGGCCCTGAAAGGGGGTCCACATGAGGGCAGGGTCCTGCGCAGGGAGGACCTGGAGGAGATGAAGGCGCTCTATTATCATCTCCGCGGCTGGGACGAGGAAGGCAGGCCGCGGCAGGAAAAGCTCAGGGAGCTGGGAGTGGAGAATTTGTAAAAATGATGGAGGAGTGAATGGAAAAGCACCTGCTGTCAATACCAAACCTGTGCACCGGCTGCAACCGGTGCGTCTATGCCTGCGCGGCAGTCAAGGAAGGGATGTTTATGCCGTCAAAGGCCCGGATCAAAATTGCCAATTTTCCACTCGAGGGCTATTCGGTGCCCAACATCTGTTTCCAGTGCCCGAATGCCGACTGCCTCAAGGCCTGTCCAGAAAATGCCATTTTCAGAAAT
>Ga0315542_1000176_pt1 | contig 36471 bp, 25 predicted proteins | sample SalMarSW160120MG_FD_202541 | JGI IMG/M metagenome (GOLD analysis project Ga0315542, IMG submission 202541) | Salt marsh sediment microbial communities from the Plum Island Ecosystem LTER, Massachusetts, United States - Salt Marsh Sediment SW1601-20 ...
GGCGAGCCCGACCAGCCCGGCCAGCAGGAAGCCGGCCAGAAAGTCACCGGACGCGGCCAGAACCGGCTCGAGGCCGGAGCTCCGCACTCCGCCGGGATGCATCGTTGCGGCCAGGGCCACGCCGGTCCAGCTCACACTCAACCTCTCGCGGCGATGCGGCATGCCAAGCCCCCCGGCCGGGGGAGCCCGCCGCCGGCCGGCGGCGGGTCCGCCGGCGAGGGGGCTCAGGTCTCCGCTTCCACGTCGGGCCCGCTGGCGATCAGCTCCGGTGCTCCCTCACCCTGGGGCGAGCGGCGCTCCATGACCACCACGCTGCCCATCTTCGTCTTGCCGTAGCGCTTCAGCTCGGCGGAGGTGTCGCTCAGCTCGGCGATGTGCATGAACCGCCCCTCGGCGTTCAGGACCAGGGCCACCGTGAGCGTGATGAGAGGGACCTCCTCCTCGTCCCCCGCCCGGGTCTTCATGGGCAAGAACCCGCGCTGGAAGTCCTCCGGGTCGTGCAGGGTGTGCACGCCGCGGTCGAAGCTCTCGATGATCAAGTGGGCCAGCTTCTCGGCCTCGGACGACTCGGTGATGACGACGAAGTCGTCGCCGCCGACGTGTCCGATGAAGTCGGAGGGGAGGCCGGCCTGACGGCAGCACTGGCGCAGGACCTGGGCCAGGTAGGAAATGGCCTGATCGCCGCGCGAGTAGCCGTAGTAATCGTTAAAGCTCTTGAAGCGGTCGATGTCGACGTACATGAAGCTGAAGGGGGTTCCAGCTTCCACGTGCTGCTGGCACTCCCGCTCGATGGCGCGGTTCCCCGGCAGGCCGGTCAGGGGATTGGCATCGCGCTGGGCCTGGCTCGCCGACAGCATGTTGTGCATGCGGAGCAGGAGTTCCTCGTGGTTGAACGGCTTGGTCAAGTAGTCGTTGGCGCCCCCCTTGAGCCCGCGCACCTTCTCCGAGCTCTCGCCCTTGGCGGTCAGCATGATGACCGGCAGGCTCCGGGTCTCGAGATTGTCGCGGATCTGCTCGAGGACGCTGAAGCCGTCCAGCTTGGGCATCATGACGTCCAGCAGGACCAGGTCCGGCCGGACCTCGGGCAGCTTCGCCAGCGCCTCCTCTCCGTCGGCGGCCATCACGACGGAGAAACCTTCCTGCTCCAGCAAGAATTGCAGGATCCTGCGGATATGGGGCTCGTCGTCCACGACGAGTATCTTTGCATCCTCAGGCATGCGCACCCGTCCGGTGTCGTTGCAAAATGAGCGGCAGGGCCCTCTCGACAGACCTTGGTCCGCAGCAACTGGCAATTTGCGTGCCACTTACGGGATTTCAGGGAGGGATGAGGAGGCCGCGGGGCTGCTGGGGGGCGGCCGGGACGGCTCAGCACCAGGAGGTGATGACCCCGCGGGCGAAGCTGTCCAGGGTGAGGTCGTTCCGGTGGCCAGCCGCCAGATGGCACCAGCCGGCGTAGGCGATCATCGCCGCGTTGTCCGTGCAGTAGGCCGGATCCGGGGGAACGTGATGCAGGCCATGCCTTTGCGCCTCCGCGGCGGTGCGCTCCCGCAGCCGGGAATTGGCGGCCACCCCCCCCGCCAGGTAGACGGCCCGAACCCGGCGGGCAGCGGCCGCCTGGAAGAGCCGGGCGACCAGCACGTCCGTCACCGCCTCCTGCAGGGCGTGGGCCAGATCCGCCAGCACCTGATGCTCCAGCGGGCGCGGCAGATCCACCACGACGGTCCGCACGGCCGTCTTCAGGCCGCTGAAGCTGAAGACGCAGCGGGGATCGGTCAGCAGGGGCCGGGGGAAGTGGAAGCGCCCGGGCCGCCCCTGGCGGGCCAGCCGGTCGATCTCCGGTCCGCCGGGATAGGGCAGGCCGAGCAGCTGGGCCGTCTTGTCGTAGGCCTCGCCGGCCGCATCATCCAGGGTGGCGCCCAGACGCTCGTAGCGGCCCACCCGCTCCATGAACACCACCTCGGTGTGCCCGCCGGAAACCACCAGGACCGCCGCGGGCAGCACCAGCGCGGCCGTGAGCGCGTTGGCCAGGATGTGTCCCTCGAGGTGATGGATCCCCACCAGCGGCAAGCCGGCGGCGAAGCTGAGGGCCTTGCCCGTGGAGAGCCCCACCAGCAGCGCCCCGATCAGGCCCGGTCCGGCGGTGACCGCCACGCCGTCCAGATCGCGCAGGGCCAGCTCCTGGCGGGTCAGCAGGATGTCCACCAGGGGGAGCAGGTTCACCAGGTGGGCCCGCGAGGCCAGTTCGGGCACGACGCCGCCGAAGCGGTCGTGGAGGTCCACCTGGGAGGAGACGAGGTTCTCGACGACGCCCCGCTCGCTGTCCCAGAGAGCCACGCTGGTATCGTCGCAGGAGGTTTCGATGCCGAGGATCCTCACGCCGGCGGCCTCTCTCCGCTCCTGCCGGGACCCAGCAGATCCTCGAGATCGGCGTAGGCCTCGCCCAGCGCGCCGGCCACCTCGTGGGCCAGCACGCTGCGCCGTGAGCCCGTGAGCGAGCAGATCTCGCCCGCCTTGCCGTGCAGGAAGGCACCCAGGACCGCGGCATCCCGCGCCGGGAGCCCCTGGGCCAGCAGGCCGCCGATCAGGCCGGTCAGCACGTCGCCCGTTCCCCCGTGGGCCAGGGCGTCGTTGCCCGCGGCGTTGACCACCAGGGCCCCGCCGGGATCGGCGATGGTGGTCGGCGAGCCTTTCAGCAGCAGGGTCACACCCCAGCGTGCGGCCAGCTCGCAGGTCAGCTCCAGCCGCTGCTTCTCGACCTCGGCGGGCTTCAGGCCGCAGAGGCGGGACAGCTCGCCGGCGTGCGGGGTCAGCACCACCTGTTCGGCGGCGAAGCGTGGCACCACGCTCAGGCGGCCGAAGGCCGAGAGCCCGTCCGCATCCAGGACCAGGGGCAGCTCCAGGCCGCGCAGCCAGTCGACGATCCAGCGGTCGGTGACGGGATCGGCTCCCAGTCCCGGCCCGCAGGCCACGGCGTGCTTGCGCTCCAGCAGGCCCGCCAGGCGGTCCGGAGCGAGGGGGGCGAAGGTCCCCGCGTCGGTGGCCGGCAGCGCCGCCACCAGGGCTTCGGGCAGGCTGCAGCGGGTGGGGATCTCCAGCGGTTCGGGCACGGCCACCGTGACCAGGCCGGTGCCCGAGCGCAGCCCGCCCAGGCCGGTCAGGACGGCCGCACCGCCGAAGGAGCGCGAACCCGCCACGATGAGCATGGTCCCGCAGCGGTACTTGTGCACGTCGCTGGAACGCCGGGGCAGCAGCCGGGCGTAGTCGGCGTCCGGCAGCCAGTGACGGTCCGGTGCGTGCCGGGCGATGACCTCGTCCGCGAAACCGATGTCGACGACCGACAGCTCGCCCGCGTGATCCCGCCCCGGCGGCAGCAGGAGACCCAGCTTGGGCAGACCGACGGTGATGGTGGCGTCGGCCCGCACCGCCACGGGATCCACGCGCCCGGTATCGCCGCAGACGCCGGAGGGGATGTCCACGCTGAGGATGGAGCAGGGCAGCTCCTGGAAGGCCCGGAAGAGATTCACGTAGGCGCCGCGCACGGGCGGTCGGATGCCCGTTCCGAAGACCGCATCCACGGCCAGCTCCGCCCCCGCACAGATCTCGAGCCAGCGCTCGGCCCACCTCTCCTGGGGCGCCGTGGCCTGCTCGATCGCCCGGGGCAGGCGTTCCAGGTTCTCGCGAGCGTGCGGCGAAATGTCCTCGGGCAGATCCAGCAGCAGGACCGCCACCTCGAAGCCGAGGCCGTGCAGCAAGCGAGCCATGACCAGCCCGTCCCCGCCGTTGTTCCCCTTGCCGCAACAGACGGCCACGCGCGCCGGCGGCGCCAGCTCGCCGAAGACGTCCAGCAGGCGGCGGACGATCTCGCGGCCGGCCCTTTCCATCAGCTCGATTCCCGGCACGCCGCCGTCGATGGTCTCGCGGTCGATGGCCGCCATCTGCCGCGCGGTCACGATCCTCATGCGTCCCCCTCCTCGCGAGTACCGTTCAGCACCTCCAGCACGTCCAGCAGCTGCAAGAGATCGTCGATCTCGAACTCCGCGCCCGAGGGCCCCCGCACGGCCCGGTCCTCCGAGTTGTAGGTGTCGCCATAGCGCGCGTAGACAGTGTGCAGTCCCGCGGCGCCGGCCCCGACGATGTCCCGCTCCGGCCAGTCGCCCACCATGACCGCCCGCTCCGCGCTCACGCCCAGGCGCTGCAGGGCCATGACGAAGGGCTGCGGGCTGGGCTTGCGCTGACCGGTGTCGTCGAACGTGAGCACCAGGTCGAACATGTGCTGCAGCCGCAGGGAGCAGAGCCGGATCCAGGCCTCGAAGCGCGGGGCGTCGCTGACCACGGCCAGCTTGTAACCGTCCTTGAGCAGCTGGTTCAGGGTCAGCATGGCGTGGGGATAGAGCACGAGGGTGCCGTCGCGGGCCCGCCGGTAGGCCACCACCGCCGCCGCCAGCATGCGATCGTCCACCTCGCCGAGTTGCTCCTGCAGGAACACGTTGAAGATGCGCTGGTACTCGATGCCCTTGTCCCGGTAGATCTCGAAGATGCGCCGGTGCCCCTCCTCCGGGTCCAGGCGCAGGCCGGCGTCGATCATGGCGTCGACGGCCGCCAGGATCGCGTTGTCCTTGGCGCGCATGAAATCGGTCAGGGTGTTGTCGAGGTCGAAGATGACGGCCTCGATGGCGCGCTCACCCGTGCGGGTATCCATGTCGTTCCTCTCCCGGGGGTGGCACCGGATCACAGGCGTCCGGCTCGGAGGCATATTAAGCTGTCGGGAGTGGACTGCCAAGGGGCCCGGCCGCGGGCTCGCCGCCGCCTGCATCCCGCGAATCGGCGCTGGACAGCCCGGGCAGCCTCTGTTACAGGAAGAGGCGCCTGGCCGCCCGACCCTGGAAGGACGACGTCGATGCCCCTGCCGCCCGCTCCGGACCAAGCTTCGCCGCCGCCCGGCACGCCGCCGCCCGGCCCGCGCGGCATCTGGGAAACCTGGAGCAACCGGCGCTTGCTGCTGTGGACCGTCCTGCTGATGTTCGCGGACTTCACGCTACAGGGCCTGTTCTTCCAGCTGACGAATCGTCTCTTCTCGTCCGTGGCCGCGGGCAGTCTCGTGGCGGTGCTGCTGCCCTGCTTCCTGCTGGCGCGAGCCCGCGGCGGAAGCCTGGCCAGCGAGTTCGACCTGGGCGGGGTCCCCTGGTCGGTGCTGGGCTGGGCCGCCCTGGCGGCGGTGGGCAGCCTCCTGCCGGCCTCCCTGCTGGCCCAGCTATCGGTGCAAATCCATCCGGTCCCCGAGAGCTGGGTCCAACTCTTCGCGCAGCACATGCCCCAGCGGGGATCGGACATCGCCCTGGCGCTGTTTGCGGTGATGGTGGCGGGGCCGGTGGCTGAGGAGCTGCTCTTCCGCGGCCTGCTCTACCGGCTGGCCCGGCGGGTCTGGGGCACCTCCGCGGCGGCGGTGCTGTCGGCTCTCGCTTTCGGCCTGCTCCACGGGGAACCGTGGTACCTCTTCGGCCTGGTGGCGCTGGGCTTGCTGCTCGCCTACATCTACGAGATGACCGGCTCGCTGACGCCCGGCGTGCTGACGCACGCCGTGTACAACGGCCTCTCCTTCGCTCTCCTCCTGGAGAACCGGGATCTCGCGACGAGCGCCAGCGGCGTGAACGAGTTCGACGTGCTGCTGGTGGTCGGCTCGCTGCTGTTGCTGGCCTTCGCCTGCACGCACCTGGCCCGAGGCAGGTGAGGCGCGGGGCGGCCGGCGGCTACTTGGTGGAGTTCGGGAGGCTCTTGCCGATGCTGATCTCGCCGTTGTCGATCCTGATGTTGAATCCACAGCTGGGATTGTGGCAAACCCACGCCTTGTACAGGATGGACGCCCCCTCCCGCCCGTAGTCCGAGAGCGGCAGCAGAACCCCCTCGTTGCACTTCTTGCAAATGGGAAATTCCATGATCACACGAGGCCGGGTGAATCGAGACCGGTCTCCGTCACCTCCGTCGAGCTGAAGCCTGCGCTGGCGGCGTCACGACCGCCTGAGCGCCTCCCCAGCATAGACGAAGTGCTCGCGCGGCGCCATGGCGCGGACGCCCGGGCGTCAGGTCTTCTGCGGCTTCTTGCGGGCGGCCGGGAACAGGACGTTGTTGAGGATCAGGCGATAACCCGGGGAAGTCGGGTAGAGATCGAGATCGGTGGGTGGATCCCCGACCCGATGCTGGTAGTCCTCCGGGTCGTGCCCGCCGAGGAAGGTGAAGGTGCCCAGGCCGCGGTGGCCGTGCAGATACTTCACCTCGTCGGTCCCCTCCACCTGGGCCAGCACGATGACGTGCTTCTTGAGGAACCGCTGGTGGAAACCCGTGGTCTGCCCCAGAAAGCCGTTCACCACGTTGACGTGGCACTGGGTCAGCATGGTCGGCACCGGATCGTACTTGGCCGCGAACGAGAAGAGGGTGAAGTAATCGCCCACCGGGCCGCGCAGCTGGGCGTAGTCGCTGGTGTCGATGTTGGAGAACTCGTAGATCAGCGGGTTGGTCACCAGCGTGAAGCCCTCGAAGGCGAAGGTGCGAGCGTCGTCGCGCCGGGATTCGCGGTCGGCGTCCAGCCCGTCCCCGTCGAAGGGCGAAGGCACGATGTCCACCCCGAGGTAGGCCAGGGCTATGTCGATGGTGTCGGTGGCCGAGCACATGGCGAACAGGAAGCCGCCCTGTTCCACGTACTGCAGGATGGTCGCCGCCACCGCCTGCTTGAGCTGCCAGACGGTGTCGAAGCCGAGCGCCTTGGCCAGCTCCTCGTTGTACTGCTTCTGCTGGATGTACCACGGCTCCAGGTGGAAGACGCCGTAGAACTTGCCGTACTGGCCGGTGAAGTCCTCGTGGTGCAGGTGCAGCCAGTCGTATTCCTGCAGCCGGCCCGACAGCACCTCCGGATCGAAGACCACGTCGTAGGAAATCTCGGCGTAGGTCAGGGCCAGAGTCACCGCATCGTCCCACGGCTGGGCATAGGACGGGCTGTAGACGGCGATGCGCGGCGGCTTCTCCAGCAGCACCTCCTCCATGTTCTCCTGGGCGATGGTCTGGTGGATGGCCGCCAGGTCGCTCTCGCCGATCTCCTCGAAGCGCACGTCCAGCAGCCGGGCGTCGAGCCGGGCCCGCTCGCTGTCGCGCATCAGGAAGCTGCCGCCGCGGTAGTTCAGCAGCCAGCTCACCTTCTCACCCGCCTGCAGGGTGTGATAGGCCTGACCGTAGGCCCGCAGGTGGTTGGTCTGGCTCAGATCCATCGGCACCAGCAGGTACTGGGCGACCGCCGGCGCCGCCAGGAGCAGGGTCGCGAGCAGACCCGGGAGGCCGGCTCGCAGGAGGTGCCGGGGGACTCTCATGGCAACGCCTTCAGTCGATCGCGCACGTCGTCCGCAAACAGGTGATCCGGGTACTGCAGCAGCAGGCGCTCGTAGGCGTCTCGTGCCTCTTCCCATTCGTTCCGCTCCTCGTGGATGCGGCCGGCCAGCACCAGGGCCTCGGCCGGGTAGCGCCCGTCCGGGTGATCGAGCACGATGCGGTCGCACTGGACCAGGGCCTCGTCGTCGTGCCCGTCCTGCCAGAGCAGCTTGGCCAGCTCGTAGCGCGCCCGCTCGAGCAGGTACTGCGGCTGCTGCAGGTCCACCTGGGCCGCCGCCTCCGTCACGTAGCGCTCCAGCGCCGTCCGCTGCGAATCGGGCTGCGCGGTCAGTGCGAACTGCACGCTGCGGGCATAGAGGGCCAGCAGGGCGGGTCCGCCGGTGGGATTGTCCAGCTCCTCGGCGATGGCCAGCCCCAGGTCGAGGGCGTCGTTGGCGTAATCGGCGCGGGGATTGTCCATGGCCACGGTGGCGAAGCGGTCGCGGGCCGTCTCCCAGTGCCCCTCCGCCAGGTCGAGCCGGGCCAGGTGGAAGTGTGCGTTGCCGGCGGCGTCGCGGAAGGCCTGGTCGTGCCCCAGGCGCGTCAGCACGATGCGCCCGCGTAGGGTGTCGCCCGCCGCCAGGTAGCACTCGCCGAGGGTCAGTCGCGCCAGGGCGATCCCTTCCAGCGGCAGATCCAGATCCGTCAGCAGCCACTCCAGGCGCGCCGCCGCCTCGTCGGGACGGCCCAGGACGTCGCGTGTGAAGCGGGCCAGACGGATCTGCGCCGAGTACAGGTGGCGGGATCCGGGGTAGCCCTCCCGCACCAGCTGCAGCACCTCCTCCAGCCGCCGGACCGCCACCTCCGGCTCCACGTCCAGGTAACCGGCGTCGAGCGCCTCCTCGCAGACCTGGGCGAGCAGCTCCAGCACGCGGGGCCGCAGGGGGCTCTCCAGGATCTCGGACGTGGCCAGCTTGCGCAGGTTGGCCAGCAGGAAATCGGTCAGCGCCTGGCGCTGGGTCGGATCGCTCACCAGAGGAGCCTCGGAGGCCAGCGTGGTGAGCGTCTGCAGCAGGGCGTGGCTGCCGCGGCGCTCGGCCAGCAAAGGGCTCACCAGTTCCTCGGCGCGGGCGCGCCGCCCCCACAGCAGCTCGAGGTTCGCGGCCAGGAGTCGCTCCCCCGGCGAGGACTCCGGCTCCCCCGCCCGCTTCTCCAGCCGCTCGATCACCGCCTTCGCGGCCTTCTTGTCGGCGACCCGGTCCAGCAGCTCCGTGCGCAGCAGGGGCAGGTTCAGCTCGTTATGCCGGAGTTCGCTGACCAGCTCGTCCGTTCCCTCGTCGTAGCGCTCGAGCGCCAGGAGGCAGGCGGCGCGGGGGCGGGCCAGGAACCGGGGCAGGCCCAACACGCCGCGCCCCGAGTCGCAGAGGGCCAGGGCCATGGCGGGCCGGCCGTGGTTCAACAGGATGTCCGCGCCGGCGAGGAAGGCGTTCTGGCGATCGGGACTCACGGCGATCAGGCTGTCCACGGCGGCGCGGGCGCCGGCGGGATCGCCGCTTTCGAGGGCGGACTCGGCCCAGGAGCGCAACAGCCGCGGATTGCGCGGCTGGCTTTGCAGAGCCTCGTGGCTGAGCAGCACCGCCTTCGCGGGATCCCCGGTGATCTGGGCGAGCCTGATCCACAAGGGCAGCAGCTCTTCGCGCGGGTAGTTCTCCGCCTCCAGCTGGCTCAGCAGGCTCCGCGCCTGACTCACGTTCTGCAGCATCAGCAGGCGGTCCACCTCGGCCAGCCGCTGCTGCCGCTGCAGGCTGGAGCGGAGCGGCGTGGGCAGGGTTTCCCGGCGCACCTGCGCCGGCGCGGGGCCAGGCCGGACCGCGGGAACCGCCAGGAGCAGGAGCGACAGGACGAACCAGCGGCGCGCGCTCACGGCAGACCCTCCGCGCCCGTGCCATGCGGATCGGCCCGGTGCAGCTGCTCGATGGCGCGGAAGTAGCGACGCACCAGCTCGCGATACTCCAGCGGCGCCTTCTCGACCGGCTGGTAGCGCAGCTGGAAGGGATCTTCCTCGGTGGGCGTGGCGTTGGCGTCCTCCCCCTGCTGGCGGGCGAAGACGCGGTCAGCGCTGCGGCTCTCCCGCCGCGGGCTGAAATCCCGCTCGCGGGCGGCGTTGTGGGCGTCCAGCAGCCGGCCGAGGATCCGCTCTTGTCGCTCCAGCGTTTCGTCGGTCACCAGGCCGTCGGCCAGGTCGCGGGCCACGTGCTCCATCTCGTCGGCCAGGTGATCCATGTTGCCGAGGAGCCGCTCGCCGTCCGGCCGGACCCGCTCCTCCCGCGCCAGATCCTCGACCTGGCGGGCGAGGCCGGACTGGTCACTCTGCAGGCGCTCCATCTGGGACCGTAGCTGCTCGCTCAGCTGGCCCCGGGCGAGCTGCTGGCGCAGCTGCTCGGTGAGGCCGTTCAGGCCGGCCTGGTCCTTGGCCATCTGCTTGAGCTGCTGGCCCATGGAGGGCCGGGGGCAGGCGCCCCCCTGGCAGGAGCGCTGCGCCTGGGTGAGCAGCCCGATCACGATCTCGTTCATGGCGCCGAGGCTCTCGCGGGAATTCTCCTGGGCCACCGCCCCGCGGCCGGCCTGCAGGTTGCGCACCGACACGTCGAGCCGGCCGATCAGGTCGTCCAGCTTCTGCAGCAGCCGGATCATCTCCATGGGATCGGCTCCCGGCGTGGCCTGCAGGTGATCGCGCAGCGCGCGGCTTCCCTTGAGCACCCGGAACTGCTGCCGTGCCAGATCGTCGGTGCGCACGTCGCGCAGGTTCGAGGGGATCTTGTCGGCGATCTCCTCCTGGCGTTCCGAGAGGAGCAGCAGGTCGGCGGCCAGCCCGCGCAGCGAGGCGACCTGGTGCTGCATGAGGGCCATCTGCATGGCCTCCTGGCTGGCCAGCAGCACGTGGTAGAGAGCCGCCAGGTCGCGCAGGGCCTGCTCCTGCGGCTCGATCGCCTGGTCGGACTGCTGCTGCTGGAGATGCTGGCCGGCCCGCTGCATGTTCTGGCCCGGCTGGCGCCGGGCCAGCTCCTGCAGGGCCTGCTGGAGGGACTTCTTCAGCTCCTCGGCGGAGGGGCTGTCCTGGCCGGCGGCCTGCTCCTCCTGCAGCTCGGCGAGCTGCTGGCGCAGCCGTTCCTCCAGGCGCTGCAGCTCCTGGGCCAGGGCTTCCTGGCGCTCGGCCAGCTGGGCCTCGTCCTGCGCCTCGCCGGTCCGAGCGTCCTCGGCGCCGGCCTGGTCCTGCTCGCCGGCCTGCTGCCGATCCTGCTGCGCCGCCTCGTCCTTTCCCTGGGGCTGGGCTTCCTGCCCGGCGTCCTGCCGGTCGGACGGCTCCTGCGGCGTCTCTTCCTGGGCCTGGTCCTGCGCCTCGTCCTGACGCCGGCTGGCCTCCAGCAGGTCCTGCTGCTGGCGGATCATCTGGGCGAGCAGGCTGGTCAGACCTTCCAGTTCCTGCTCCCGGCCCAGCTCCTTGAGCATGGCGAGGGCGCGATCCAGCCGGTTCAGGAAATCCTGCTGCTGGGCGGCCACGTCCTCCATGGCCTGGCGGATCTCCGCCGCCGAGAGCTTGGCCACGGCCTCGCGCAGGCGCGCGAGCAGATCATCCAGGCGCGCGTTGCGCACGGCCTCGAGCAGCGCCGCGATCTGATCCATCCTGGCGGCCAGCTCGGCCGACGTCAGGTGGTTCTCGATCAGCGAGCCCAGATCGGCCTGCAGGGTCTGGGCCAGACGCTGCAGCTCCGCCTGCAGCTCGTTCTGGCGGTCGATGGCCTGCTCCATCTCCTGCTGGCGGGACCAGTCGGGCAGCGGGTTCTTCTGCAGCTCGCGGTCCAGGCGGGCCAGATCCTCGCCCAGCAGCGCGCTGCGCCGCCGCAGCTCGGCCATGTCGTCCAGGTTGCTCCGCTCCTCCGTGGCCTGGCTCACCAGGATCTCGGCGGCGGACGGCAGGGTCAGGCGCAGGACGCGCGAGCGCCCCACGCCCGCCGGTCCCGGCTCCCGGTTGTCGAGAGCGTCCACGCGCAGCGACAGCACGTCGCCGGGGAAGAGCTCGAGCGCATCGGCGTTGACCTCCAGCCCGCTCGCCAGGCGCAGGCGGGAGCCGCTGCTGTCGCCTGGGGTCAGGCGCGCGGTCAGCTCGCCGAAGGGGGTCGCGAGCGTCACCGGACCGGACGCGCTTCCCGCCGGATCGGGACGCCAGAGCGTCGCGCGATACCAGCCGTCGTTCGTGAAGGCGGCGCTGTCGGCGGCGGCATCGCTCGCCGGGTCGCGCGGGGTGTCGCTCGGGCTTGCGCTCGCGCGGCCGGCAGATCCGTCGCCCTCGGCCTCGTCCCGCCGGCAGAGCAGGTCCAGTCGGGCCAGCCCGAAGTCGTCGGCCGCCTCCACCCCCAGCGAAAGCCGGCCGGAAACCGGCAGCAGCCCATCGTCACCCGGCCGCTCCAGATGAACCAGGGGCGGCATGTCCTCCAGCACCTCGACCCGGTACTCGAGCTGTGAGACGCCGGTCAGGCCGTTCGCATCGCGCAGGTGGAGGGCATAGGTGAAGGGTCCCTCGACCAGGAGGCTGCCGCGCACCCGCCCGCCCTCGTGCGCCAGTGCGAGCGTGTCGCTATCGGCCGTGACCAGGGCCGCCCACTCCACCGGATGATTGACCCGGCCCAGCCAGGTCAGCCGGCTGCCAGAGAGCACCTCCAGCAGGGCCGGCACGCTGCTCAGCTCCTGCGCCGCCAGACCGGTGTAGGCTGGCGGCTCGAGGCGACCGGTCAGCTCGGTCAGGAGAGGCGGGTGAACCACCGTCACCTGGCGTTCCGGCGTGGCCAGGCCGCCCCGCTGGAAGCGGTAGACGAAAGACTCATCGACGGCGGGAAGGCGGGCCAACCAGCGGCGGAAGGTGCGGACGGTGGACAGGCTGTCCGGCACGCAGCCCAAGCTCTGCCACAGGCTGGTGCCGCTGCGCACCTCGCAGACGACGGGCGATTCGGCGGCGCCGAAGTCCAGGGCGGCGAGGACGGCGTCCTGGCCGGCCACCAGCGTGCCCGGTCCCTCGTCAGGATAGAGCCCCACGGTGGCCGCGAGGTTCTCCGGACGCCAGGGCGCGAGGAGGCGGGCGTAGCCCTCGTGCAGTCGCTCCGGCGCGAGGCGGATCCCGGCGGCCAGCACCAGGCCCATCGCCAGGATGCCCAGCAGGCTGCGCACGGCCCAGGGCAAGGGGAGCAGGCGCCCGAGAGACAGCCGCGCGGCCAGCTCGCTCACGCGCGCGAAGAGCCGGCGGACCAGCTCGCGCGTGACCTCGTCGGGACGATCCCAGCGGTCCCGCCGGCGGCAGGCCTCCTCGGCGGCCACCAGGGCGTTGGCGAAGTCGCCGTCGCGCTCCAGCTGGCGGCAGAGTTCCTCGCGGCTGCGCAGGCGCCGCACGGGGCGCACGACGCAGGCTTGGAGCGCCGCCGCGAGCAGGGCCAGGCAGCTCGCCGCCAGCCCCACCTTGAGCCCCACGGCCGGAGCCTGCGCACCGCCCAGGATCCAGGCCGCCAGCAGCGTGACGGCCGCGGCCAGGGCTCCCCAGGCCAGCAGGCCGTGGAGTACCACCCGCCCGCGGGCCGCCGCCAGGCGTCGGCTCAAGGTGCGCTGGAATTCCCGGCGGGCATCGGAGTCCGACATGGCGTGATCCTCGCTGCGGGTGCACCGTCAGGGACGGGTCAGCGCGTACGTCAGGATGTTCACCGCCATCTGGGCGGCTGCTTCGCGCAGGGCCGGGGGATCACCGTGCACGGCCGGATCCTCCAGCCCGTCGCCGATGTCGCTGGAGTAGGAGTAGTAGACGACCAGCCGGCCGTTCCTGATAACCCCGAAGCCCTGGGCCGGTTCCCCGTCGTGCACGTGGATCTTCGGCAGGCCCGGCAGGTCGTAGAAGCAATGATAGATGGGATGGTCGCTCCCCAGGGGAACCAGCTTCTCCTCGGGATAGAGACGCGCCACCATCTCGCGGAAGGAGGTGTCCATCCCGTAGTTGTCGTCGGCGTACAGGAAGCCGCCGGCCTCCAGGTAGCGCCGCAGCTCCGCCAGCTCCGGCTCGCGGAGGGCGATCCGCCCGTGCCCCGAGCAGTACAGGAAGGGGTAGCGGTACAGATCCTCGCTGTCCAGCGTGACGACCGCCTCGCTGGCGGCCGTGGGGATGCCGGTGCGGGCCTCGAAGTACTCGAGCCAGTTGGGCAGGGAGCTGGGATCGCAGTACCAGTCGCCGCCGCCTGCGTACTGGAGGCGGGCGATGCGCAGCCGGCCCTCGTCGTCCGCCGCCACGGGACGGGCGAAGGCCGCGGCGGCCACTCCGACGCCGAGGCCGAGCAGGAGCACCACGGCCCAGGCGGCGGGTGATGCGAAATGCAGGCGGAAAACGGACTGTCTCATCTCAATCCTCTTGCCGCGGCGGGGCCGCGGCGGCGGTATCGGCCCGGGGCAGCGTGACCCGGGCCACCGTGCCGCCACCATCCTCGCGGTTGGCCAGCGTGATGGTGCCGCCCATCTTGTCCAGCAGGTTGCGGCAGATGGCCAGCCCCAGACCGGTTCCCCGGCTCTTGGTGGAAAAGTACGGATCGAACAGGCGTTCGGCCACGTCTGCCGGCAAACCAGGACCGTTATCCTCCCAGAGCAGTGTAACGGTTCCGGCGTCCACTTGCCAGCCGATACGCAGCTGCAGCCGCGCGGGGCCGCCGCAGGCGTCCAGGGAGTTCTCCATCAGGTTTCCCAGCACCTTGACCAGCGATTCGGCGTGGCCGAGAACGTGCGGAATCGGCTCCGGGGCCACCGCCACCCGTGGCCCCACCTCCGGTTGGCCGGGACCTGCCGCCTGGTAGCTGGCCACCACCCTCCGCACGAGGGCCGCCAGGTCCAGCTCAGTGCAGATCAGGTCTCCCGGCCGGCCGAGGAGGCTGAACTCCGAGGCTATGGAGCGCAGCAGGGTCACCTGCTCCAGCACCTGCCGCACCGTATCCTGGACGATGCGGTCCAGTTCGGGGGAGCGGTCCTCGTAGGCCTGGCGCAGCAGCTGCACGCTGAGCTGGATGGGGGTCAGGGGATTCTTGATCTCGTGGGCGACCTGCCGCGCCAGCTCGGCGTTGAGGGCGAGCCGCTTGTTCGCCAGGAACTCGGTGACGTCCTCGAAGACGATCATGGTGTCGCGCCGGCCGTCGGGCAACAGCAAGGGGGCGAGCCGGCCGCGCAGGGTGCGCCGTCCGTCAGCGCTGTGCAGCTCGGCCTCACCCTGGGCGGCGGGCCCGATCAGGCTGCGCAGACCGTCCAGCAGGCTCCGGGCGCGCTCCCCGACGGCGGTCGGCTCTCCCTCGCCGTAGGACGCCAGGATCTCCTCGCCGGCCGGATTGAGGGCCACGACCGCGTCGTCCGCGGCGAAGACCGCGACGCCCACCGACACCCGGCTGAGCACGGTGGAGAGGAAGCGCTCGCGCTCGGCGAGGGCGGCCTGGGTCCTTTGCAGGTCGTCGCGCATGCCGCCGAAGGCGGCCGCCAGCGTGCCGACCTCGTCGCGGCCCGGTTCCGGCAAGGGCGCGGCGAAGTCGCCGGCCGCCAGGCGCCGCGTGGCCGTCACCAGCATGCGGACCGGGCCGAAGATGTTCCAGGTCAGCACCAGGGCGAGCAGGGCCGCCGTCAGCAGGATGAGGCTCGCCAGGCCGGCCAGGAAGAGCACGGTCTGCTCGCGCTGTGTCGCGAACTCCAGCTCGCGGGCCGGGAAGGTGGCGGCCAGGACCGCCGGCGTGTCGCCCCGTCGCAGCGGTCGCGCCTCGCCCAGCACCAGGGCCGGCAGCCCCACGCAGCCGGTGAAGGAGAGCCGGGTGCCCGGCGCCGACCAGAGGAAGGGATTGAAGGGACGCTCCAGGAGAGGTTCCACCATGCCCGGCGGCGTCACCAGGGGCGTCAATCCCGAGAAGACCCGCTCGGGATGGCTGGTCAGCACCGCCTCTCCCCCGTAGCGCAGGGTCACCTCGCCCTGGACGATGTCGGCCAGTCCCACCAGCAGGTCGCCGTCCACCAGCTGACGGTAGAAGAAGAAGCCGTCCTGCTCCCGCTCGGGGTGGCGCCCGGCGGTGGCGCCGTCCGTCCCTCCCTCGCCGGAGCCGCCCGCCGCCTCGAGCACCCCGGACAGGTCGATCGGGATGACGATGCCCAGGTAGAGCTCACCGCCGTCGTCCATGATCACCAGGGGTGCGGCGCGCCCGGTGGCCAGCAGCAGGGATGCCTCCGCATCGTCCAGATCACTGAGGGTCTCGTCCAGGAGCAGGGTGCCGTCTCCGGCGAAGACCATCGCCTGGCGGGCGCTGAAGGGTCCGAGCGGTCGCTGTCCCGCCAGGCGGCCCACCAGCAGGTCGGCGATGTAGTCGCTCTCGGCCAGCGCGCGCGCCTGCTCCGTCAGCAGGCCCTGGAGCTGAGCCCAGCCGGCCGTCAGGCCGTCGCGCGTCTGCTCCCGTGCCTCACGCTCCAGGCGCCGCTGGTTGAGGCGGTCCACGAAGGTGCCCGCGAGCAGGAGCAGCAGCATCCCGAGCGCCAGGTAGCCGGCCAGGAAGCGCTCCTGGAAACCGAGGTTGAACACGGAGTGGCGCCGCAGCAGCAGCCGGACCAGCAGCAGCACGAGACCGAGGGGGGCCAGCAGCAGCAGGTCCAGCAGGAGCAGGCGCGACAGGTCCAGCAGGACCTCCAGCGGGCTGGGCTGCTGCAGGCCGATCAGGAAGCCCTCGCCGGGCGTGGCTGCCGCATCCGGAGGCAGGGCCCGCCACAGGCAGAGGAAGTTCGCGCCGCCAGCCCGCACCAGTCCCCACTCCCGTTCGCCCGCCTTGAGGGCCTGCACCACCGCGGCCGAGCCGGGATCCGGAAAGCTGCCCGGGCCGGCGTCCAGCCAGCCGGCCGCATCGCCGCGCACGAGCAGCAGGGGCCGCTCCACCTCCGCCCGCGGACGGTAGCCGCCGCGCCCGGGCTCCGCCGGCAGACCCACCAGGCGGGCGATCAGCGTGGTGATCCGCTTGGAACGGACCGGCAGCTCCAGGCGGATCCAGCCCCCGGTGAGCCGCCGCGAGATCTCGCCGCGCAGGAGCCACTCCTCGCCGGTCGGGTAGCGGCGTGTTTCCGCCTGGACCGCGACCCCGCCATCTCCCGCGACGGGCTGACCCTCGGCCCCAACCTCCTCCCACTCCGAGCGGTCGAGCACCTCGTAGCCGAAGTCGCGGAAGAAGCCCGAGGCGAAGAGGCTCTCGCTGAAGCCGTCGCCGTCCAGGATCTCCACCAGGCAGGGCAGACCCAGGTCGTGCACGGCCGAGTTCCACCACAGGTCGTAGGCCGCGCGGTTGCGCCACAGCTCGGCGGCCTCGGGGGCCGGAGGTTTGGCCGGCGCCGGCTCCGACGTCGCCATCTCGGCCAGCACGTCCGCCATCAGGAAGCGAACCCAGTCCGCCTGGGAAACCACCACCTGCTCGGCCTTGTGCTCGAGCCAGGCCTGCTCCGTGCGAGCGTAGGCCTCGTTCAGGGCCGTGTAGTTCCAGAGCACGGTGACCAGGAGCGGCGGCACCAAGGCCAGCCGGTGCAGGGGAAACGCCCGGGACCTCAGCAGCGGCGCGCTCCCCCAGAGCAGGAGGGTGGCCAGGACCAGCACCACGCGGACGACGGGGGTCAGGCCCGAGGCGACCAGCGCCGGGACCAAGGCACCGATCAGCACGCAGGCCGCCGCCGGCCACCCGGGTGACCAGCGCCGCCAGCGCACCGCCAGGGCCGCCAGCAGCACCGCCAGCGAGCCGGAGACCAGCAGCAGTACCAGGTGGAGCACCCAGAAGGAGAGCGAGCCGAGCGGCACGTGCGTGCCGATCAGGTGCGCGTTCGCGTTGGCCACGGTTTCCCAGACCAGGATCCGCTCGAGCAGCAGCACCAGGCCGGACAGCAGGCCGAAGAGCAGCGCCGGCCAGGGACGCGGCGACGGCCTGGCCGCCGACTCGGTGTTCCCGGGCTCCGGCCCCGCGAGCCGGCGCATGAGCAACCAGGCCGTGGCGGCCAGCAGAGCCGCGCTCAGCAGGGCGTCGGCCGCAGATGCCAGCCAGCCGCCGCCGAACGGGGTGGCGAAGTAGGCGGGATCCACGAGGCTGGCCAGCTCACCGGGGAGCGCGGGCAGCCGCTGGCCGGGCCAGGCGGGCTGCACCCAGCGAAAGACGTCCACGCCCAGCATCAGGAGCCGCGTGGCCCACAGACCGCCCAGCAGTCCGAGGCTGCCGGCGGTGGTCGTTCCCCAGGCCACGACGGACAGGCCCCAGAACGCCATGAAGAGCAGGAAGAAGCGGGCCGCGTCCTGATGCTGATGCAGGCGCAAGGGGGGGCTCTGCACGGTGATCTGGATCCTGGCCTGCTCGCCGTCCGGGGTGGTGTCGTCCAGATCCAGGTCGCGGGTCAGCTCCAGGCCCAGCTCCGCATCACCCCACCAGCGCTCCTGCCGCAAGCCCGGTACGGGAACGACGTCGAAGCGGAGCTGTGGAGCGGCGGCGGCCCCCGGAACGAGGCCGCCCTCGCTGGTCTCCGTGCCCACCGCCGCGGCCACGGACAGCTGCAGCTCCAGCACCGCCGGCTGTCCATCGCCCAAATCCAGCGTCTGGAAGAGCCGCCAGAGCCACCGGTCGCGCACCGGGGTGAGCAGGCGTTGCTCCACGACGCCCGCAGCCTGCCAGCGGGGCGCGGGCAGGGGCACCAGCTCGGCGGTCCAGGCCAGCCGCCCGTCGTCCCGCCAGAGGGCCAGACCCACGGGCGGCCCGATGCCGGCGAAGCGCCGGCGCCACATGCGGGCGAGCTTCGCCAGACGGCCGAACGGATCGGGATCGGTCTGCTCGCCGGCCACGGCGGCCAGGGAGTCGAGGTCCGCGGTCAGGCGGCGACAGCGCGCCTCCGACGTCTCGGCCATGGCGCTCAGCAGGGGGCGTTGCTCCGCGGTCCAGCGCGCGGCATCGATGCCGGCGTTCTGCCGGCTGAGGCCGGCCACCAGCAGCAGGCCGAGCTGGCCGACGAGCAGCAGCGCCGGCGCCGTACGGTGGCCGCGCCGGGCGCGCCACCAGAGCCCCGCCAGCACCACCAGCAGCAGACCCGGCAGAGCCACCGGGAGCGACGATGGCAAGCGCGGCGCCTCGGTCCAGCGCCCCGCCCACAAGAAAGCCGCCCCCTGCACCAGGAGGCAGAAGGCGGTCATCCCCCGCACCAGCCGCGTACGCAGCCGCGTCATCGGCTCCGGACCTCCGTTTCCGGAGAGCTAGCGGACGGCCCGGATCTCGGACAGTCCCCAGCCCGACCGGCCCTCCGTCAGCGTGAAGAAGAGACGGTCCTGGACCAGGACGTCCGCCCCGGCACGCCGGTAGCTCCAGTCGGCCACCGCGTGCACCACCCCCCCCTCGGCCTCCTGCTGGATGCGCCGGAACGAGAAAGTGTCGGTGCGCGTGGACCGGAAGAGATTCTTGAAGAAGTAGAACGCCTGGCTGGGACTGTACTGGTTCTCCCGCTCCGGCCGCGGCATGACGGCGATGCGCACGCCCTCCGGGGCCACCAGCTCCGCGAGGGTGGCGTGGTCCGCCGCCTCCCAGGCGATGGCCACGGTCTCGAAGACGGCCCGGGCCCTGATCAGCTGCTGCTTCCCGGCGGCCTCGGTCCCCGAGGACTCGGCCGCCGCGGCTCTCAGAGCCGCGCTGTCCGCGGGCTCCGGTGCCCGCTGGGGGCGGGCGAGCGGGCTTTCCGCTGTCCCGAGCAGCGACAGCGCCAGGATCGCGAGCAGGCCGGCCAGCAACCAGGCGGCCGGCCGCGGGCGCAGGCTGTGGGATGCCCTCGGGTGCACCAAGTCGTCCTCCTCCTGAGCACGGTCCTGCGGGGGTGCGGAAAAGCCACTACCGCAAGCTTCGTGCCAGCGCGAGGCGTCCACCTCTCGGGCCGATTGTACAGCAAGGAGGCGTTCCAGGGAAGGACGCCCTCCGGGCCAGTGCCCGAAAAGGGGCAGCGCGGCCCCGGTCGAGGACAGGTCCGGCCGGTCCGGCTCACATGCTGGGCTGGGCGCGCTTCCGATCCATGATGCGGTGCTCGGTCCACCAGACCAGGATCGGGCTGGCGATAAAGATGGAGGAGTAGGTCCCGATGACCACCCCGAAGGTCAGCGCGAAGGCGAAGTCGTGGATCACCGGCCCGCCCAGGAAGAACAGGCACGCCGTCACGAAGACGGTGGTCCCCGAGGTGAGCACCGTGCGGCTCAGGGTCTCGTTGATGGAGCGGTTGATCACGTCACGATAGGATTCCCGCCGGCGCAGCCGCATGTTCTCGCGGATGCGGTCGAACACCACGATCGTGTCGTTCAGCGAGTAGCCGATGATGGTCAGGAAGGCGGCGATGACCTGCAGCGATATCTCCAAGTTGAGCAGGGAGAAGACCCCGAGCGTGATGGTGACGTCGTGCACCAGGGCCAGGATGGCGGCGACGCCGTAGCGGAAGACGAAGCGCACCGTGATGTAGAGCACGATCAGCACCAGGGCCGCCACGATGGAGTTCACGGCCGCCGTGCGCAGCTCGTTGCCGATCTTGGGCCCGACGGTCTCGACGCGCTCGACCTCGATGTTGGTGGCGCTCAGGTGCTCCCGCAGCGCCGTGGACATGGCGTCGGCGGCGTACTCGCTGCCCTCCTCCTGGATCACGGGCAGGGTGATCAGGAAGTCCTTCTCCCCGAACGCTTGGACCTGCGCGGTGTTGAAGCCTGACGCCTCCAGGGCGTCGCGCACCTCGCCCGTCGTGGGCCGCGGGGTGAAGCGCAGCTGCATGATGGTGCCGCCCGTGAAGTCGATGCTCAGGTGCGGGCCGCCGTGCGCGATCAGCGAGACCACGCCGATCAGGATCAGCAGCATGGAGAAGATGAAGGCGGGGCGCATGACGCCCACGAAATTGACCTTGGTGTCGCGGAAGAACTGCATCGTCCAGCCCGACCTTTCCCGGGTATTCCGGCCCGGCCGCCCGCCCTGCCGGCGCTCCGGCGGCGGGCCGCGGGCGATCTCCGCTCCTAGATGCTGAGCCCGCCCGTCGTCCGGTTGCGGGTCAGCAGCTCCATGATGACGCGGGTCATGACCAGCGCCGTGAACATGCTGGTGAGGATACCGATGCTCAGCGTGACCGCGAAGCCCTTGATGGGACCGGTCCCGAACCAGAGCAGGATCACGCCCGCGATGAGCGTGGTCACGTTGGCATCCACGATCGTGCGCGTGGCGTTGGAGTAGCCAGCCTCCACCGCGGCTCGCACGGTCTTGTTCTTGCGCAGCTCCTCGCGGATCCGCTCGTTGATCAGCACGTTGGCGTCGACGGCCATGCCCACCGTCAGGATGATGCCGCCGATGCCGGGCAGGGTGAGCACCAGCCCGAACTGCGCCAGCACCGCCAGCAGGATCAGGATGTTGCTCAGCAGAGCCGCCACGGCGATCAGCCCCGTCGCCCGGTAGTAGATGATGATGAACAGCACCACCAGCAGCGCGCCGTAGAGGGCGGCGCTGACGCCGGCCCGGATCGAATCACGCCCGAGGCTCGGACCCACGGTGCGCTCCATCTCGATGTGCACGTCGGTGGGCAGGGCGCCGGCGCGCAGCAGCAGGGCCAGGTCGCTGGCTTCCTGGTTGGTGTAGTTGCCGGTGATGGTCCCCTGGCCGTTGGGGATCTTGGTGCGCAGCACCGGCGCGCAGTCCACCTTGCTGTCCAGGGAGATGGCCAGGTAGCGCCCGATGTTCTCGCCGCTGACCTTGGAGAACTGGCGCGCGCCCTTGCGATCGAGGCGGAAGTTGACCTCCCAGGAACCGGGCCGGTCGTTGTCCGGCGAGATGCGGGCCGCGCTGAGCTGCTCGCCGGTCACGCTCGGCTGGGCGTTGAGCAGGTAGAGCGGGCGGGCCGTCAGCCCGGAGCGCAGGCCGATCGCCTCCGAGCCCATCTGGAACTGCATGTTGCGGGGGATCACCTTGGCCTCGGGATCCCGCAGCAGCGCCTCGATCTTGGGAACGTTCTCCTCCTCCACCAGCAGGGGCGTGCCGTAGGTGTGCATCAGCTGCGGATCGTAGTAGCAGTACGAGGTGAAGGGGTGATCGCGGACGAAGCTGTCCTCCTCCTCGCCCTCGGCCGCGGACTGGGGCAGGGGCGGCAGCTCGCCGAAGGGCGACGCGGCCGTGTCGGCGGCGGCTCCGGCGGCGGTGTCCGCGGCGGCCTGGGCGCTCTCGGCCCCGCCGGCCGCAGCATCGCCGGCGCTGTCGGCGGCGGCCTTCCCCGCCTCGGCCGCCTGCTTGAAGGCCGTGTCCAGCTTGTTGAGCACGCTCTCGTAGTCCTCGCTGGGCCGCACGAGCAGGAACTCGAGCTGGGCGGTGCGTCCGATCAGGTTGCGCGCGCGCTCGGCGTCCTGCAGGCCCGGCAGCTGGACGACGATGCGGCTGGTGCCCTGCGTCTGGATGACCGGTTCGCTGACGCCGAACTGGTCGATGCGGTTGGTGATGATCTCGCGCACCCGCTGCAGGGCGTCTCGGGCCTGCTCGGGGCTCATCCCCTTCTGATCGACCTCGAGCACCATGTACATGCCGCCCTGCAGATCGAGGCCGCGGCGGATCGCGCGCGCGTCGACCCGGTCGATCTTCTCTCTCAGAGCCCTCAGCTGGGGATCGAAGAGGGCGGAGTCGCTCCTGGCCAGGGCGCGATCCTGGCTCGAGATGGAGGCGGCCTGGAAGGTCGGGATCAGGGCCCAGATGGAGAGCAGCAGCACCACGGCCACGAGCCCGATACGAATCTGCATCGAACGCTTCATTGTCTCTCCCCCAAGACCCGTCCGGTCCGGGCTGCGAGGCCGGGCACCGATGGCGTGGGACGAGCCTTAGCGAACATAAAAAAACACGCCTTGACGTGGTAAGCGACCGCGCGGCCAGGCCAAGGCGGACGGATGGTACTCGGTCCGCCGCGAGTACGGGACTCCATTATAATACACGGGCACTGTCAATGCCAATTTTGGAAGCCGGGCGGCCCCGGCGCCTCATCTCGCTGTCTCGCTTCAAGATGCCTCGCCCCGGGATGCCTGCGGATCGCGTGGCTCGTGCCGCACGCGGCGACGGCCGCCCGCCCTGATGGCCTCCCGTGGGCCGGCTGCCAGCGCGGCTCCCGCCAGCCGGCAGCGATACAATTCCCGCAGCCGGTGCAGAGTTCCGGTCGGGCTGCGCGCTCAGGTCCCGGCGCGGGGATCGGCCGCCGCTTGCAAGGCCAGCAGCTCCGAGAGGGTCACGAAGCGCACCCCTTCCCGTTGCAGGCGCGGCAGCTCGGCGCGCAGGACATCGAGGGTCTCGGCATAGGGGTGGCCGATGCCCACCGCGAAGCCGGTCTTCTGGGCCACCCGCACCAGAATCGCCAGGTTCTTGCGGATGTCGTCGGTATCGGGCCGGGGCTGGTCGAGGAAGATACGGTTGGCCAGGACCGGCACCCCGGCGCGCCGCGCCTCGTCGGCGGCCACCGAGCGTGGCGTGGTCAGGCTGTCCAGGAAGAACAGGCCCTCGCGGACCAGCACGTGCATGACCCGCGCCATGGTGGCGTGGTCCGCCGTGGCGCGGCTGCCCATGTGGTTGCTGACGCCGGTGACGGTGGGCAGCGCCGCCAGAGCGCGGTGCAGGGCGTCGGCCACCTCGCTCTCGCTCATGCCCACCAGGATCGCGCCGGGACCGGGATTCACCTCGGGATAGCCCTCGGGTTCCATGGGCAGGTGCAGGATGACCTCGTGCCGCCGCGCGGGGAGGCCGCCGTCCGGCCTGCCGAGCCGGACCTCCACCGGACAGCCGCCGGCCAGCCGCTCGCGCCGCAGCGCGGTCTGGCCGAACCGCAGCGAGGCGACGCCCTCCGGCCCGGGCGCAGGACCGGCCCCCGGCAGCGCCAGCTCGGTCGCTTCCAGGGCGAAGCGCCGCGAGTAGGGCATGCCGGGCAGGACGGCCAGGGTCAGGGACACCTCCAGGTCCAGCAGGCCGCGGGCCGCATCGTTCTCGAAGTAACCCCAGTCGTCGATGACCAGCGCCAGGGTGGGCCGGCCGTCCTGGGACCGCAGGGTGGACCAGGCCGAGCCGGCGGCCACGTCGCCCCAGTGCACGGCGGGCGGCCGCGTGCCCTCCTTGTAGAGCAGGAGCGTGTGGGTCGGCCGCCCCGGCACCCCGACGTCCAGGCGCAGCAGATCCCGCGCCTCGTCGCCCGCGCCGGCGCGGCCGAGCGGCGCCGTCGAGGGCATCCGCTCGCCCCAGAGGACGCGCCCGCCCGCCGCCCGCAGGCTCCGCGCCAACCGTCGCTGCACTTCCCAGAAGGTGACGGCCGCGGGCACCGCGACCAGACGGCAGCGGATCGCCGCGCCTGGTCCCACCGCGGGCAGCCGCCAGTCGAAGCCCGTCTCGTCTGCCGCGTGATGATCCGCAGCGGGAGGTCGATCAGCGCGCGCGTAGCCGGGCAGCGCCCCGCGCAGGGCCGTCTCGATGGCGGCCTGCACGGGCTCGAACATGCGGTCGCTGCCCAGGCGCAGCAGGGCGGCCTGGCCCGGCGGCGTGCGCGCCCAGGCAAGCAGGCCCAGCCCACCGACCACCAGCAGGAAGCCGGCCCCCAGCAGCCAGCGCCAGCCGGGCCGTGCGCCGGGGCTGCGGCCGCGACGGCGTGAACGCCGGGATCCGGAGGAGGAGGTCATGGCAGATCCGCTCCCTCGTCACTGCCGTCCACATGGAGGCAGGAGCCCGGGCGGGCTCCTGCGTTCACGATCCCTGCCGGTCAAGCCGGACCCCGCCTCTACAGCGCCCCGTCCTTGCCTGGGCCCGTATCCGAGAGGTCGACCTGGCCCAGCAGCTCCCAGTACGGCGTGGGCGACCCGTCGACCACCGAGTCCCGGGACGCCACGTAGAACTCCTGCTGGCCGGTGACGATGATCGTGGTGTCACCGGGGCGGGTGATGTTGATCTCGAAGTTGTACAAGCGGCGCTGCGAATTGGGAAACTCGGGATTGTACGAGGTTTCCCAGATGCCGATCCCCACCAGCAGGCTCCAGGTGATCCCGCTCACCGCCGGGGCGTCACCCGCGGGCTGGCCGGAGAACAGCTTCCGGGTGGATTCCAGGTCCTCCTCCCGGGTGAGATGGTCCGACGGCAGGTTTAGGTCGTCGATGTCCTTCTGCTGGAACTTGAAGATGTAGTTCCTGTGCACGACGTTCCGGTAACCGTCGATGTCCATCTTCACGTAGGCTTCGCGCAGGTTCTTGATCACCTTGTCCGGGGTGTCCGGAAACTCGTACGCGGGCGGCGGCGGCGGCTTGACAGGGTCGGGGTCGGGTTCGGGAGAGAATATGCATCCCGCCAGCGGCGCCAGCATCAGCAGCAGCACGCCCGGCAGCAGGAACATCAGGGCTTTCGCGCGCATGGTCGACCTCCACTCTGGGGCGGGGGCGGCGGGCCGGCGGCCCGGCGGGCACCCCTCGACACCGGTTCATAATGGTACCACATCTCGGCATCAGTTGCTAGCAAAGGCCCCGCGCAAACCTCCCCAGGTCGGAAGCGTGGCTCCGCTCTGCGGATCCGCGGCCCCCTCTACGTCTTCCCAGCGGCTGATGTACCAGAAGCTGTCGATCTGCTCGAAGAAGACGAAGGCGCGCCCGCGGAACTTGATCTCGCTGCCGTCGATCCCCTTCTCCGTGAGGGCGTAGATGATCTCCCACTCCCCCTGGTCCCCCGATGGTTCTTCGACACGAATGTCCTGGTCCCTTAGCTTCGCCTCGAAGGTGGAGCCGCTGGTGAAGAGGGCGTTGATGAAGGCCATCTCCTGATCGTAGTCCCAGGCGCCCCAGTCCACGCTGGGGTAGTCGCTGACCACCTGGCTGTTCGGGACGTAGACGAAATCCCGGCTGATGGCGTTCTGGTAGCCGGGCACATGGTTGGCGTTGATGGCGGTCTGCAGGTTGGCCAGCGTGAAGGACACCTGGACCTGGGCCAGATAGTCGATGGCCTCGCCGGTCTCCGGCGGGGCCGCTTCCCGCGGCTCGAAGAGGCAGCCGCCGGCGGCCGGCAGGAGCAGCGCCCCCAGCAGCAGTCCCGCGATCCTGCACTTGCTCACTCGCTTCATCGTCTCGCTCCCCGCCTCAGAACTTCCAGGTGAAGGACGCGTCGGCGTCCCAGTAGCGGGCGTTCGATGCCTGCACGTTCGGTCCGAAGGCCTCGTAGCGCCGGACCGCCGCGGCCAGCACCCGCTCCTTGGCCCGCCCCCAGGACTTGTTGATCACGCCGCCCAGCCAGACCTCGCCGCTGCGGGTGTCGGTGCTGCGCACGGTGACGCCGAAGACGTCCTTCAGGTCCTTGGTCCGGTAGCTGGCCGCCTCCAGCTTGAGCCAGTCGGAGGCCTCGTAGCTCAGCTCGAAGTCGATGGTCGAGATGCGCTGCTCCTGATCGCGGCGGTAGTAGTTGTTGCCCGTGGCGTCGGTGCTCGTGCGGGTGGCGTTGAACTTGGCGCTGTAGTCGTGGCTCACGGTCAGCTCCAGCCTCCTGCTGGGACGCAGCGTCACCTTGGTGTTCAGGTTGCCGCGCTTGTTGTAGTCGTCGTCCCGGCTGACCGAGGGCAGCTCCGAGTACACGTAGTCGGTGAACTGGATCGAGATGCGAAAGTCCTGCCGCAGGTCCAGCCACGCGGCCAGGGGCCAGGAATACCCGGGGACGATCTCGTAGGTGTCCCGGTAGTTGTTGTTGGCCGAGCGCGAGGCCCGCAGCGAGGTATCCTCGACGTGCCGGTAGGAGAACAGCATGTTGGTCTGGAAAGTGCCCGGCCAGAGGCTGGCGAGCTTGGCCGAGGCGCCGGTCTCCAGGTCATCGCGATCGTTGTCGTTGAAGCCCCGCTCGGCCGTGTCCTGGGTCAGGGACACCCCCCAGTTGACGGTCAGGTCCGAGTGGGGAAACACGCCCTGGAGCAAGGACATGTCCAGGCTGCGCTTCTCCTGGATCTGCCGGCCGCGCGGAGCGCTCTGTCCCCGGAACGTCTGATCGTCCCACTTGTACTCGTACTTGTAGCCCACCTTCAGCGAGTCCTCCCGGCTGTAGCGGAAGGAGAAATCCAGCTGCATGCGGTCGTCGTAGCGCTCCTTGCGCCCCACCCCGCTGTAGCGGTAGGCCTGGTCCTCGGTGTCCCGCGCCAGCAGGGAGGTCAGGCCCAGGCGGCCCCAGCGCAGCTGGTTGCTCCACTGCAGGCTGACGGCGTCCTTCTCTTCCAGCTCCTCCACCACCTTGGACTGTCCGGGCGGGATGTTGGCCGCCAGGGTGTCGATGATGCCGTTGGTGTTCCGGCGCCAGTCCAGGTAGCGCCGGTTGAAGCTGGCCTGCTTGGCGGTGAACGCTCCCGCCCAGGCACCCTTGCGGTAGTAGAGCCCCCCCGCCACCGTGTCCTGATCGGCCGAGGACGGGCTGGTGGCCGCGCCGAGGGCGCGCTCCCCGTCGCTGCGCTGCTCGAAGAGGGAGGTCGCCAGGGCCACCCCCGTCAGCGGCTGGTACTTGCTGCGGAAGGCCCCCGCCAGGTTGGCCTCGGTGTAGTCGCTGCGCTGGTGCTGGTTCTCGCCCTTGTTGTCATCCACCGAACCGCTCAGGAAGACCCCGTGGCTCACCGGTCCGGTATGGAGCTGGTCCTTGCTCAGGCTCAGGGCCGCTTGCTTGAAGTCGCGCTTGATCAGGTTCACGTTGCCCGCCGTGTTGACCGTGCGGTCCTCGCTCCAGTTCCAGTTCATGCGCAGCTGGCCGCTGACGGGCAGCATCTGGCCGGCGCTGTAGATCATGGAGGCGTCGCGACGATCCACGGTCTTGTTCTGCTTGCGATACTCCTCGTTGGAGTACGCCAGCGACTGCGAGAACTTCGCCTGCTTGGCGAGCGTGATGTCGCTGTCGATGTTGCCGTAGTACTCCACCTTGCGCAGCTGGGCCCGCAGACCGGCCGTGGGCTCCCGCTTCCAGGAGACGATGGTCGGCTGGCCCCCGACGGGCGGCAGCTGGTCACCCTGTCCAGCTTGCAGGGCGGCCATGGCCGCGGCCAGACTGCTCTGGCCCGCAGCTGGCCGGACTCCCGCCAGGCTGTCCGGCATCGTTGCTCCGAGGCTGTCCAGGACCGCCGTCAGGCTGTCCGGCAGCACCGCTTCCAGGCTGTCCGGGAGCCCCGCCTCCAGGCTGTCCGGCGGGGCGGTCGGAGCGTCCCCGGTGGTGGACAGCGGATGATCACCGCGCAGGCTGTCGGCAGCGGCGGCGACCGGACTCGTCACGCTTTCTGCTGCCGCTGTCCCGGCGCCGCCCGCCTGTGCGGCCGGGCCGGTGCCGAGACCGCTGCACGCCAGCAGGATGAGCGCCGCGGCGCCCGGGAGCCCGGGGCGGAACCAGCCCTGCATCAGTGCTTTTCCCCTCTGGCCAGAACCGCAGACAATCGCCGTAACTCCTCTGGTGACAGTTGCTCCGGGCGCCGGACCGTGTCGAGACCGGCCAGGCCGGCCGCCTCCGACCGGCCCCAGACCGACCTCAGGATGCTCCCCAGCTGCTTGCGCCGCTGCCCGAAGAGCACCTTGACGGTCTCGCGATAGGCGCCGTACTCCGCAGCGGACCAGGGGGGGCCGGGCCGCAGCCGCACCACCGCCGATTCCACGTCCGGACGGGGCCAGAACACCTCGGCCGGCACCCTCCGGATCATCTCGATAGCAAAGAGCGAACCCAGAACGGCGGACAGCACGCCATAATCGCGACCGCCCGGGCGGGCCGTCAACCGCTGGGCCACCTCCCGCTGGATCATGAGCACGGCACCGGCCAGCTCGTTCCGCGCATCGGCCAGCCCGAACAGCACGCGGCTGGTCAGCACGTAGGGCAGGTTGCCCGCCACCACCGGGAGCGCTCCCGACCGCCTGCGGACCCCGGCCAGCAGATCTTCCAGCGCCAGCTGCGTCAGGTCTCCCTGGACCAGCCGGAAGCCCTCACGGTCGCCCAGCTCCTCCTGCAGCAGCGCGCAGAGCTTGCGATCCACCTCCACGGCCGTGACCCAGGCACCCTCCTCCAGGAGGGGTGCGGTCAGGGCCCCGGCGCCGGCTCCCAGCTCGAGCACTGCGTTTCCCAGCTCGCGCACCGCCGCGGCGATCCAGCGCGCCAGGTTGCCGTCCAGCAGGAAGTTCTGGCCGCGCCGCTTGACGGGGCGGATGCCGTGGTCCCGCAGCAGCTCCCGCTGGCTACGCTCCACCGCCGCCCCCTCCCGGCCCGGAGCGGCGCCGGCCCCGTCCACGGGGATCGCCGGCGCCGGGCACGGCTGCGCCGCACGTATCGATGTCCATGCTCTGCTGGTCGGATCGCGTTAACGAAATGAGATCGACTCCGCCCTCCGGGCAGGATCCAGGCAGGGGCTGCAGTGGCAAGTCGTGCATGAGCTTACGCCACCAACCTTCGCCTGTCAAGCCGCACCTGCGCTGGCCGGCAATCCGAACAGCTGCTCGGCGCTGCGCGAGGTCCGGCGGGCCAGCTCCGCGAAGGACAACCCGTAGATCCCGGCCAGCCGGGCGGCGACCAGCGCGAGATAGGCCGGCTCGTTGCGCCGGCCGCGGTGGGGAACCGGTGGCAGCCAGGGGGCGTCGGTCTCCAGCAACAGGTCCTCCGGCTGGCAGGCCGCGAGCAGCTCCGGCAACCGGCTGTTCTTGTAGGTCACGGGGCCGCCGATGCCCAGGCGCAGCCCGCGCTCCCGGGCCCAGGCCACCGTCGCGGCGTCGCCGGCGAAGGCGTGCAGGACGGCTCCGCGCCGGGGCACGCCCATGCTCTCCACCAGGGCCACCGTCTCGGCGTAGGCATCGCGGATGTGGAAGATCACCGGCAGCTCCAGACGATCGGCCAGCTCGAGCTGCACGGTCAGGGCCGTGCGCTGGGCCGGTCGCGGCGAGAGGTCGCGAAAGAAATCGAGGCCGATCTCGCCCAGGGCCACCACCCGCGCGTGGCGGGCCAGCTCCGCCAGCCGTTCGAGGTGCGCGCGGCCCGCCGCCGTGAGCCGCCCGTCCGGATCGGCGAGCAGCCGTGCGTCGTGGGGATGGATGCCGACGGCCGCCCAGATGCGCGGATCCCCGGCGGCGAGGGCCAGCGAGGCCTCGCTGCTCTCGAGGTCGTAGCCGACGTTCAGGAAGCGCGTCACCCCGGCGGCGGCGGCGCGCGCCAGCACGTCGGGAACCTCGCCGGCGAACTCGCGGCGGTTCAGGTGCAGGTGGGTGTCGAACAGCACTCCGCTCCCCCCGGTGTGCGCGGCTGTCGGCTCAGTTCTGTCGCTGGGAGCTTCGTCGCCGCGGCGGACGCCGTCGCGGCGAGGGCAGGTCCTGATTGCGGTCCCATTGCAGCTGATCGGGCGGCACGTTGACGACCTGATCCGTCTCCGGCAGGTGGACCGTCACGATCTCGCGCACCAGGTCCAGCTTGCGGACCTTGCCTTCCTTTCCGTCCAGCTGCACCGTGGCCCCGACCCTGGGCAGCCGGGAGATGACGGCGACGTAGCTGGGATGCTCGTAGGTGAGGCAGCAGCGGAGGCGGCCGCACAGACCCGAGAGCTTGTTGGGATTGAGGGGCAGCTGCTGGTCCTTGGCCATCTTGAGGGTCACGGGGATGAAATCGTGCAGGAAGGTGCTGCAGCAGAACTCGCGCCCGCAGATGCCGACCCCGCCCTTCAGGCGCGCCTCGTCCCGCACGCCGATCTGCCGCAGCTCGATGCGGGTGCGGAAGATGGAGGCCAGATCCCGCACCAGCTCGCGGAAATCCACCCGCTTGTCGGCCGTGAAGAAGAAGGTGATTTTGTTGTGATCCCACTGGCGCTCGACGGTGACCAGCTCCATCTTCAGGCCGCGGTCCTGCACCTTCTCCCGGCAGATGTCGTAGAACTCCCACTCGTCGCCCCGGTTGTCGTGCAGCCGGGCCAGATCGTTCGGCTCCGCCAGCCCGATCACGCCCTGGCGGCGCGCCTCCCGCCACCAGCGCGGCTTGCCGGGCCCGATGTAGCAGACGCGCCCGAGGTCCCGCCCCCGGTCCGCCTCCACCAGGCAGTAGTCCCCGACGCGCACCGGCACACCCTGCCGGTTGTGGTAATAGGCCTTGCGATGTCCCTTGAAGCGCACGAGGACCAGCTCTTCTCCGGTGGGGATGCTGTCGTCCCGCGCGTCGTCCGCCGGACGGCCGCGCCCACGCCGACCGCGGCTAGGCTCGGGCCGCGAGTTCTTCCTGGTCCCGTACCGCATGATCTATCAAACCCTGGAAAAGGGAGGCCATGGTCAGGCCGATGTTCAGGTTCCGGTCGATCTCTTCCTTGGCCGCCTCGATGCGCGCGATGTCGCGCAGCAGGGTCGGCGAGGTCCGTTTCTCCGCCAGGGGCCGGATCTTCCCGGCCGCCTGCGGCAGCCGCGGCTTCCACGCCTCTCCCCGCTCGCGGCAGCTCAGCAGCTCACTGTAGTACAGGGCGAGCATTTCGCATAGCTGGATGGCGCGCTCGCGCCGAGCGGCCAGATCCCGCGCCTCGGGCAGCGGATCGCTCTCCGGGGGCATCATATCCGCGGGGATGCGCCCCAGATGGATGGCCTCGGCGGAGAGATGGGCCGCCCCGGCGCGACGGGCGTGGATCCACTCCAGCAGCTCGCCGGCCCAGGTCTGCAGGGCCATCGCCTGGGGCTCCAGCAGCGCCATGGCCTTGCGCGCGTTGCCGTCGGCGGCCCGCGCCACGCCGGCCGCGGTCCGCGGCGGAACGCCGCGGTAGTCGGCCAGCAGCTCCGCCAGCTCGTCCTCGGTGTAGGGATCGAAGCGCACCTGCTGGCAGCGGCTCAGAATCGTGGGCAGGATCCCGGCGCGATGCGGCGCCAGCAGGAAGGTGAGCGAGGCGGGCGGCGGCTCCTCGAGGGTCTTCAGGATAGCGTTGGCCGCCTCGTCCGTCAGGCGATGGCCGTCGGTGATCACGGCCACCTTGTAGCGCCCCTGGAAGGGCGCATGGCGCAGGAACCGCAGGAGGGCGCGGATGGTCAGGGGACCGGGATCGCCCGGATTGCCGATGGTCAGGCGCGACGAGGCGGCGAAGGGCGACTGGTGGAAGCAGTTCTCGCGCTTGGCGCTCAGCAGCTCCACCACGGCCGCCTCGCTGACCGTGGCCGGGGCGGGCCCCAGCCAGCAGAGATCCGGATGCTGGAAGGAGATCATCTTCAGGCAGCTCTCGCAGAAGCGCGGGGCGGAGCAGGCCGGCTTCCGCGGGCAGTCGACCAGCCGGGCGATCTCCAGCGCCGTGGCCTCCTTGCCCGAACCTTCCGGACCGACGAAGAGATAGGCCGGCCCCAAGGAACCTGAGTCCAGGATGCCCAGGAAACGCCTCAGGATGGACCGACGGCCCGGGAAGCCCATGTCCGGCAAGGGATGCTCCTCTATGCAGACTGCAGGGGGCGCAGCCTGGGCCCGTCAACGGCGCGGCTGCAACCAGTCCGCCGGGTCCAGCGGGGTCTTGCCGTGCCGGATCTCGAAATAGAGCTGGGATTCTCCCTTCTCCGGATCCTGGCCCACCTCGGCCAGCACCTCGCCGCTGGCCACCCGGGCGCCCTTGGTCGCGTGGACGCGATCCAGCTGCGCATAGAGGGAGTAATACCCGTTTCCGTGGTCAAGGATAACGCATTCACCGAAACCGGGCAAATAATCGGCGAATTCCACGATCCCGGCCGCCACGGCGTAGACCGGGGTGCCTCGGGCCGCGGCGATGGAGATCCCGTTGTGCACCGTGACCGTCTTGAAGACGGGATGGACGCTCTGTCCGAACTCCTGAACCACCCGGCCGCTGACCGGCCAGGCCAGGTTCCCGGCCAGGCGGGCGAAAGGCGCATCCGCAGCCTCCGGCGGCGGGGCCGGACGGGCGCGGGCCTCGAGCTCGCCCAGCACCTGGACCAGCCGCTGCTCGTTGGCCTGCAGCTCGGCCAGCCGCGACTCGGCCGTCGCCCGCTCCCGCTTCAGCGAGGCCAGGACGGCCCGGCGTTCGGTGTCCAGCTCCTCCAGACGTCTGCGCTCCTGGCTGGCCTCCTCGCGCGCTTCCCAGATGCCCGCCAGGGAGGCCTGCAGCTCCCGCTGCTCGTCCTGGATGAGCTGGCCCTCCTCGCGCGTCTCGGCCATGAAGCCGCTCTCGAGGCGGGCCGCCAGGGTGGTGAAGCGGAGGCGCGCGACCAGGTCTGAGAAGCTGCCGGCGTTGAGGATCATTTCCAGGTTCCGCTGCGGCCCGCGCATGTAGATGGCCCGCAGGTGGCGGACCAGGGTGTCCTGCCGCCGGGCGAAGCGCTCCTGGTGCTCGGTGAGCCGCGCCTGCAGCTCCTCGCTGCGGCTCTGCAGCATCGCCTCGCGTTCGTCCAGCCCGGCCAGCAGGTTCTTGAGCAGCGCCATCTCCTGGACCAGGTGATCCAGCTTGGCGGCCTCGTCGTGCTCCTCGCCCTGGAGGGTCGCCAGCTCCTGCCTGCGTTCGGCGATCTGGGCCCGCAGCTCGGCCAGCTCGCGCGAGCTGTTCTCGATCTGGCTGTCCAGCCCCTGCGCCCGGGCCGGACCGCAGCTCAGGACGGCGATCAGCCAGGCCGCACTGCCGGCCGCGAGCAGCCATCCGCGCGCCGCGATCCTCATGGTTCGCTCCTACAGCTGGAGGTACTTCCGCATGGCCGCCCAGCTGCCCAGCAGACCCAGCACCACGCAGAAGCAGATGAAGCCGAAGATCTGCACGGAGGAGAAGAAGACCAGCCCCCCGATCTGGGGCCGCAGCAGGGCGTAGGTCCCCCCGAGGACCGCCATGGCGACGACGCCGCCCAGCAACCCCTCCAGCATCCCCTCGCAGAGGAAGGGCGTGCGGATGAAGGTGTTGGTGGCTCCCACCAGCTTCATGATCTCGATGACCCGTTCCGAGGAGGCCACGGTCAGCTTGACCGTGTTGGAGATGACGAAGACGGCGGCGACAAACACCACCAGGCCCACCAGTAGGCTGGCCAGGCGGAACAGGGAGGTCCAGCGCTCGAGCACCTCGACCCAGCCCTGGCTGAAGACGATGTCCGTGAACTCGGGCCAGCCGGCGATCTCGTCCCGGATCTGCCGGACACGCTCGGCGGTGCGCGCCGCCGCCGCCAGGGTGACGTGGAAGGAGGCCGGCAGGGGGTTCTGCTCCAGGGTGGCCAGCAGGTCGCCGTCGTCCCCCAGCTCCTGGCGGAGCTCCTGCAGGGCCTGCTGCCGGGAGATGTAGACCACGGTCTGCACGCCGGGAATGGCCAGCAGGCGGGCCTGCAGCTCGGCCTGCCCCTCGGTGTCCAGCCCCTCCAGCAGGAAGGCCCGCAGGTCGATGCCGCGGCGGGCGTTGTCCAGGAGGGCCCCCAGGTTGATGGTCACCATGGTGAACAGCGCCAGCACCAACAGGGCCGAGCCCATGATGAGCACGGTCACGCCGGTGGTCAGCTTGCGGCGGTGGAAGCCGGAGACGGCCTCCCGCGCCAGGTACCCCAGCTGCGCCCGTCTAAGCACGCGGCACCTCCGAGGCGACCCTGTCCGCCGCGACCCGCGCGCGCAGATCCCCCAGGCCCTGCGGCCGGTACATCTTCTCCTCCAGGCGGCGGGCGCGGCGGTCCACGCGGCGCTCCTCGTCCGAGACTAGGCGGCCGTGATCGATCACCATGACCCGCTGGCCGAAAGTCTTGACGATCTCGTGATCGTGGGTCGAGAAGATCACGCAGGTCCCGCCGTCGTTGATCTGGAACAGCAGATCGATGACCTCCTGGGCCACCACCGGATCCAGGTTGCCGGTGGGCTCGTCGGCCAGCAGGATCTTGGGGCTGTTGACCATGGCCCGGGCGATGGCCACTCTTTGCTGCTCGCCGCCGGAGAGGGCTCGGGGCCGGCGGTGCCGCATGTCCCAGAGCCCCACGTGGGTCAGCACGCGCATGACGTTGCGCTTGATCTCGGCGCTGGGTACGCCCACCACCAGTTGCGCGAAGGCCACGTTGTCGTAGACGCTGCGGTCCTCCAGCAGGCGGAAGTCCTGGAACACGTAGCCGATCTCGCGGCGCAGGCGGGGAACCCGCCGCCGGTTCATCCGCGTCGACACCATCCCGCGCACGATCACCTGCCCCTTGCTGGGAAAGGCGTCCATGGCGATCAGGCGCAGGATGCTGCTCTTGCCGGCGCCGCTCGGGCCAGTGATGCAGAGGAACTCGCCGTTGGCCACGCTGAAGCTCACGTCACGCAGCGCGAAGGTCTCGCCGTAGGTGAGATCGACGTGGTAGAAGCCGATGATGGTCCGCGGATCGAGCGGACCCTTGTAGATCTTCTGGTCGAACTTCAAGATGCGCCCCGCCTGGGCCGGTTTCTGCCGAGCCGGTCGTGCCGGCATGCCGCGGCCTCGTGCAGCTTCGTGCACCGGACCGCGGGAACGGTGCCCGCCGGCCATGCACATATCGTGCCGGGGAAGACTGGCCGCGGTGCCGACCGGGTGGGGGAAGGCCGCCGGGTGTCAGGACGGTGGGCGGGAGAGGAAGCCGGGGGTTCGGGCCGGGTTGCCTGCTCGGAATCCCCTGTCAGGTCTTGAGATCCACGTAGAAACGCTGGCGCAGCCCCGCCACGTACTTGGTCAGGGCCGCCTCCATCTTGTCCGCCTCCAGGAGCCGGCGCAGGTTGTCCTTCACCTCGTCGTAGGCCAGGCGGCGGCCGTTCGTCCGCTCCTTGACCAGGAAGATGTAAAAACCTGCCGGGGTCAGGAGAGGCTCGGTCAGCTGGCCGGCCTGGCGGTCGCGCAGGACCTCCTGGAACTGGGGCGACAGATCCTGCAGGGCGAAGGTGCCCAGCAGGCCCCCGTTGCGGGCCGATGTCGGGTCGCCGCTGACCTCCGCCGCCACCAGGGAGAAGGGCTCGCCGGCCTGCAGCCTTGCGTAGGCCTGGTCGGCCTGGGCGCGGGCCGCGTCCACGTCCTCCTGCTTGACCTGGAGGGGGAAGAAGATCTGGCTCAGAGCGCGGGAGCTGTCCGGCTCCACGGCGTCGACCCGCAGGATGTGCACCCCGCGCTGCGTGACCACCGGCGGGCTCACCTCGCCGGCGCGGAGAGAGAAGGCCTCCTGCTCGAGATTCGCGTCGAACAGGTCGCCCTTCCGCACGACGCCGATGCTGCCGCCGCGCTTGGCGTTGGGTCCCTGGGAAAGGGTCCGGGCCACCTCGGCGAAGGGAGTCCCCTCGTCCAGGGCCTGCATGGCCGCCTGCACCTTCCGCTGCACGGCCTGGCGCGCCGCCAGCGAGGGCTGCACGGGGATCAGGACATCGCCGAGCGTCAGGCTGTCGGCGGTCGACGGCATCTCGTCGAGATGCGCCTCGTAGTAGTCCCGGATCTCGTTCTCCAGGATCTCGATGTTGGGGCGGATGAAGCGGGCCACGACGGCCCGCAGGTACTGCTGATCCGTCAGCTGAGTGTTCAGGCGGGCCCGGTAATCCTCCATGGACATGCCGCTCGCCCGCAGCTCCTGCTCCAGCCGCGCCTGCGAGCCGAAGTGGTCGACCAGCTGCTGGACCTTCTGGTCGACCTCCTCCTGGATCCGTTCCGGCTCGACGTGGATGTCGGCCTGCTTGGCGGCGGCGATGATCAGCTTGCTCTCGACCAGCCGCTGGAGCGTCTCTGCGCGGATCTCCGGCTCGCTGGCGGTCACCTCCTCGCCGTTGTACTCCCGCTCCAGGCGGTAGAGCTCCATCTCCCGGTCCAGATCGCTCTGCAGGATCATCTCCTCGTCCACGATCGCGACGATCCGATCGACCAGCTGGGGCTCGGAGCCGGCCGGCTGGACGGCGGGTTCGCCAGCGGGCTGGGCCGTGGGCTGGCCAGTGGGCTGGGCGGCGGGCTGCGTGGTGGGCTGGACGGCGGACTGGGTGGCAGGCGGGATGGGCGGCTGATCGGTGGACTGGGCGCGGCCGGCCACGGCGCCGCCGAGGCACAGAACGGCCACGGCCACCAGGACGTTGCGGAACGATTTCCCTCGGGTGCTGGACGCGGGCACAGGCTTCTCCTTGCTCC
>Ga0315542_1000179_pt1 | contig 36358 bp, 31 predicted proteins | sample SalMarSW160120MG_FD_202541 | JGI IMG/M metagenome (GOLD analysis project Ga0315542, IMG submission 202541) | Salt marsh sediment microbial communities from the Plum Island Ecosystem LTER, Massachusetts, United States - Salt Marsh Sediment SW1601-20 ...
TTTTCAAAAGCCGTAGGTTATACGGCTTCCCCAGCTTTCCTTCTTCCATATACCCATAATCCCACAGCATGCAATCAACCTTTCACGTATCAGCTCACTAACGTGAGAGTATTCCCACGAAATCACATCCCTCATGGAATACCATTTTCCATTCACAACGTGGACGTTGTTCCTACAGCTTGCATCACCATTGATCTATGTAGGAGCGACCTCCCGGTCGCGAACATGCGTTGTCTGAATTGCTTTATTTATTGACCGGACACCCTATCACTATTATAACGCACCGAGTGCCTCGGCTAGCCTTTTTTCCTCGTAAAGTCGCGTGTAGACACCCCCTTTTGCCAGGAGGCGTTCCGGCTTCCCCTGCTCCACGATCTCACCGTCCTGCATGACAAATATTCTGTCCGTCTGGGTCAGGGTGGAAGGCCGGTGTGACACGATAATGTTCGTTTTTCCTCTTCTGAGGCTGAAGATATGATTCAACATTCGTTCTTCCGTCCCGGTATCCACCATGGAAAAGGCATCATCCAGGATCAGGACGGGAGGATCGGTGACAAGGGCTCTCGCCACGGTGAGACGCTGTCTCTGTCCGCCGGAAAGGCTTATTCCGCGTTCTCCCAGAACTGTTTCCAGACCACCCTCGAGGTCTTCCATTTTTTCCTGCATGGCCGCAATGGCCAGGACCCGTTCCAAGTCTTCCCCGGTGATATCTTTTCTCCCCAGGAGGAGGTTTTCCCGGACGGTGTCGGAAAAGAGGAATACCTCTTGAGTGACAAACCCAATATTTTCCCGGAGAAATCGAAGTGAAATACGGAGCGCGTCGTGCCCGTCCAGGAAAAAGGTCTCGGGAGGAATTTCGATGAGCCTGGCCATTGCTTTCAAGAGGGTGGTCTTGCCGGAACCCACTTTCCCCACGAAAGCGACTGTTTCACCGGGAGCAATATGAAACTGTATTTCCTTCAGTTGCGGTGAAGATGTGGCCGGATATTGGAAGGTCAAATCCCTTATCTCTATCTCTCCATGAACCCGGGGGACGACTATGGGTGCTGCAGGTTCCCCGACGTCAGCCTGCTCCTGGAGTATAGCGTTGATGCGCCGCATGGATGCGGAACCACGCTGCACCAGGTTGGTCACCCAGCCCATGGCCATCATGGGCCACGTGAGGAGGTTCAGGTAGCTGATAAAGGCAACAAAATCGCCGGTGCTGATTTTCCCGAAGATAGCCAGCCGGCCTCCCATCCAGAGGACAATGGCGAGCCCCAGGTTCGTGAACAGCGCCATCATGGGGAAAAACAGGGCCAGGCTTCTTGCCAGATGCATGTTTTCAGAGACGTATCGCTCCCCTTCTGCTTTGACGCGGTTGTACTCCCATCCTTCGCGATTGAACGCCTTCACCACTCGTATGCCCGCGAAAGCCTCCCGTACCCGTTCCGTCACATCCGAAAAGGTCTTTTGGACCCTTTCGAAGCCTGTAGACATGCGTCCCGTGAGCATTCGAGTAAAAAGAACGATAATCGGTGCGGGAATGAGAGCAATTGCAGTGAGCTGAGGGCTGATAGAAATCATGACACCGATGGCGGCAAGGCCAAGGACTGTTCCGTCCGTCAGGGCCACAAGCCCCATGCCGGTTGCCATGCGGATGGCATTGATGTCGTTTATGGCCCTTGCCATGAGGTCACCCGTCTTCATCTTCTGGTAGAATGAGGGGGAGAGAGTCTGAAGGTGTTCGTACAACCGGTTTCGAAGGTCTTGTTCCACCTTCCTGGAATGTCCGAAAATGAGGAGCCGCCACACGTAGCGGAGAAGCCCCATTGCAAACGCGATTCCAACAATAACAAGGCCTTCCTGGAACAGCACTGCCGGGGTTGCAATCCCTCGGGTAAGAAGATCGATGACCTTCTTGATGATCAGCGGGATGGTCACCTGCAGGAGGTCAACGAGTAGCAGGCAGACAAGGCCGATGATGAGCGCCCGCCTGTTTTCAATAAAATAGCCCGCAAGCGGCCTGAAGTGGTGAAGTGCTGTTTTGAAAGGAAAACGTGATTGTTTCATAGGTAGATTATTTATCATTATGGCGGCTTCCGGGCAACAGGGTTTTCTTTTTTGCTTTCCTGCTTGATAATACTTCTCTCGGAGGCTATTTTTGACCCATGGAAATTCATGCACCAAACCAGATAAAAATGGTCCTGTTCGATTTTGACGGGACACTCACAAAACCGGGGGCCCTGGATTTTAACGAGATCAAGGCGGCCATCGGGTGTCCCCATGAAATACCGGTACTCGAATATATGCGGGGCATCACTGATCCGGTTCGTCGGCAGGAAGTCTCGGACATCCTTAATACATTTGAGATGACAGGGGCGGAGATGTCCGAGCCCAATGCGGGTGCGGAGGAGATTATTCCCTACCTGAAGAAGCAGGGAATCCTTGTGGGAATACTGACTCGAAACACCTTGAAAACGGTGATACGGGCCTTTCAAAATTTTCAAGCGACCGGGATATCCGATTTTGAGGTCGTGATCACCCGGAATGATGAATTGAAGCCGAAACCCCACCCGGAAGGGATTCTCTGGGCTGCTGAAAAAATGGGTATCAACCCCGCAAACACCCTGATGGTGGGGGATTTTGCCTTTGACATGGAGGCCGGGAGGAGGGCAGGTACCATCACGGTTTTTCTGGATAACTATGGCAAACAAAGGGCGGAGGTGGAACGTGTTTTCAGCATCTCAACTTTGGAAGAACTGAAGGTTATCATCGAGATGGGGCGTCCTTTGCCTGCGGGAAAACTGCCGAATTCCTTCCTGAAGAGGTTCCTCTCAGAGTTTGCCTTCGAAGACTCTTCAATGATCATTGGGCCGGCCGTAGGAGAAGATACCGCCGCCGTAGATATTCAAGGAGGAGAGGTCCTGGCCCTCAAATCAGACCCTGTGACGTTTGTCACCGACTCCATTGGATCGTATGCAGTCCTGGTGAGTGCGAATGATATTGCAACGTCCGGGGCAATGCCAAGATGGATGCTCACGACCCTTCTGTTCCCGGTAGGGACAAGTGCGCTGGATATTCACCGGGTCATGGGAGATTTGTACAGGGTTTGCCTGCAGCATGGTATCACCCTTTGCGGGGGGCATACCGAGATCACGGAGGCCGTTCAAAAACCAGTCGTTTCCGGGATGATGGCCGGGACCGTTGAACGGTCGGGCCTGATCGACAAGAGGCGGATGCGTCCCGGGGACGTTTTGCTCATGACCAAGCGTGTCGCGGTGGAAGGGACCGCCATCATTGCAAGAGAGTTTGAGGATAGATTGAAAAAATATGGTCTGTCTGAAACTGAGATAACCACCGCCAAGGATTTCCTTTCAATGCTGTCCATCCTGGAAGAAGCACGGATTGCCGCTGGTTGCAACGGTGTTTCCGCCATGCACGATGTCACCGAAGGGGGGCTGGCCACAGCGGTTTCCGAATTGAGCCTGGCAGGCGGCTGCAGGATAAGAGTCCTAATGGACAAAATCCCGGTCTATCCCCTGACCCGAAAGATCTGCTCGCTCCTTGAGATCGACCCCATGGGGCTCATAGGCTCCGGTTCGCTCCTGCTCTGCTGCAGGAAAGGCCATGTTGGCGGCCTCGCGGAAGACATCCGTGACGCCGGCATTGAAGTCAACCCTATCGGGGAAGTGCTCGAGGCGGGATCCGGAGTGGAGGCCACCAAGAACGGAAAAGCCTCAGCATGGCCATCCTTTGCTGCCGATGAAATCACCCGCCTCCTCTGAAAACATCTTCTTTCATCTGAGCCAGTTTCAAAACGCCCCCTTTTGCCCGATCTCTGCGGCAGACGACAATTTTAATCCTCGAAATATCCAACATATTCCTGTGGTTAAAATTTTCGCCTTTCTTGACCTCGAACAAAATTGAACGTTTTGAAACTGGCTCATCTGTTATGAATAAAAGCCGATGCAGTGGTTCCGAATTTTCCAAACAGTCGCTCATCCAATGGTTGATGGAACCGTAAAAAGTCCGTCCCTAGACTTTTTACTGACGGAAACCGAAAAGTGTGATTTTCGGTTTCCTTACAAATCAATGGGTTGCGCTACACCCCATTGATTTGCGTGCCCGTCCATGGGCACGATGATGACTTCTACGAAGTCATCAATGGTTAAAAGGGCTTCACCGGATATGGAGCTATCGGTGGGAGTATTGATGCAGAAAGATTGATCAAGAATGGGAGTTGAATCTTGAAAGATGGGATGAAGGTTTCTCCCTGGGAGGAAGGCAAATGCCCTCCACCCCGGGAGATATCATGTCATAATTAGTACGGGTGCCACATCCTGAAATGGTAGGATGTATCCTCTTTGGATGGGCTTGAACGGTATTCCTTGATGTAAAAAACGCCGGTAAACTGGTTTACGAACGGAAAACCCGCCTGTGCCCAGCCGACCACACCGCCGACATTCTTCTTGCCGTCCCGGGTGGTGCTTGAGACGCAGTAGACATTCTTGTAACCATATTTATACAGGAAACCGGACACGTATTTCGCCCGATGGGAAGTACGGCACCAGACGTAGATCTGGGCGTTGGGGTCCTTGATCTTCTTGGTCAGGACATACATGTGGCCTGCTTGCATATGATCGGTTCCTTCGATATGGAAGGCATCGAACTCGGAGTCTGTCCGCACATCAAGCAGATAAACCGTCTTGCGGTATGCCGGATCGGCCATCGCCTTTTGCCACACCTCATGCAGCTTGAACACATCGATCATATGGTTTGCGGGAATCTCCTTCACGAAACTTTCCCACACTTTATGTTCATTTGCCTTCAGTGTATCGTTCCCGGCAAAGGCAAGCCCCGCCGCACCCGCCACAAAGGCAACAGCAATCAACAACACGAATACCCTCTTCATTTTAAAACCTCCTTTACAATTGTGAATTTTAGTCAACAGCCTTTTCTGCTTTGCAGCCCCGTCACCACCTCCTTTCAAAGGGCTTTAGGTTCTGACGAGCAATATATTGCCTATCCAAAACTACGTCAAGGGATAAAATTGATGCACCATCAGCCCGGGAAAGATTTTCGAAGGTTTTCTTTCCGGACCTTTCCCATGGCGTTTTTCGGCAGCGAATCGAGGAAAAAGACCTGTTTCGGGCACTTGTACCCCGCCAGGTATTGCCTTGCAAAGGATATCAGGTCCTCCGGCTTTTCTCCATGCCCCCCGGCCTTCACCACCACGGCGGCTACGACCCGTTCCCCGAAATCCTCATCAGGGAGCCCGAATACCGCTGCCTCGTCCACTGCCTCATGCCTTTCCAGCACAGATTCCACTTCCTTGGGGTAAACGTTATACCCCCCTGAGATAATGAGTTCCTTGCACCGGCCCACCAGATTGAGCCGAAAATCATCATCCTTGGTCTGGTACCCCAGGTCGCCGGACTGCAGCCATCCTTGCTCAAGACTTTCCGCCGTCTTCTCCGGCATATTCCAATAGCCTTTAAATACATTTTCACCCTTTATCCAGACCTCGCCCACCTCCCCGGGAGGGACATCACGCCCATCAGAAGCCACGACCCTGACGGAGATCCCCGGCAGCGGATACCCCACGCTCCCGGGGATTCTTCGATCCGGATCCAGCGGGTTGGATGTAATCATCTGGGCCTCGGTCATCCCGTACCGTTCCAGTATCCTGAAACCGGTGGCTTCCTCGAATTCCCTGAAAAGATTCTCCGAAAGGGGGGCGGACCCGCTTATAAAGACCCGCATGTTCCTGAGATCGGGCTTCACTGTTTCCCATTGGTGCAAGAGGCGATGGTAGATGGTCGGGACCGCCATGAATATGGTGATCTTTTCTTTGTCCAAGGCCTTCAGCGTCTTGACGGGATCGAATCTTTCGAGCATATACACGGTGGAACCCGCGTGAAGCGCGCCATGCATGGCAACCACCAGACCGTGTACGTGAAAAAGGGGGAGAACATGCAGGAGCCTGTCCCTGCCCGTCCACCCCCATGCCGCCTGAAGTGCCATCATATTGGAAACCAGATTCCGGTGGGTAATGACGGCCCCCTTGGATCTTCCGGTCGTTCCGGAGGTATAGCAAATCATGGCGCCGTCATCACCCCCGGCGGGATAGTCCCGGCAATCCCCGTCTTCCACTTTCGCCGCGTTTGCTACGAGCGGCGGAGACCCGTCCGGGCCCTCGGCATCCGTGCAAAAGATGCGCGTGTCCGTGACTGCCCTGACCGCACTCCGGACCCGCTCGAATCGCTCCTGGTCGGTGATGAGCAGCGAAGCCCCTGAGTCGGAGAGGAAATAGGCGACCTCTTCAGGGGTGTAGGCAGGGTTCAACGGAACGGTCATGGCACCGACGGCAAGGTCAGCCAAATGGACAAACAGGAAATCCATCCCCTTGGGAAGCAAAATGGCAATGCGGTCACCTTTTCCTGCTCCGATGTATTTCAGTAGTCTGGCATATTGTGCAACACCGCGGTCAACGTCCAAAAAGGAATAGGTACGCCCGCTGAAAGCAATGGCTGCTTTCTCACCGAAACCGGCGGCTGATTCAGACAGAATCCTTGCGAGATTCATGAAAAAGGCCTCTCTCATTGGGGTTTATCCGAAACAGCTCAATGCAAAGGGGTTGGGGGCTTCCGACACCAAAGGTCTTAAATAATAAACCTTACAAATAGAATGATATATAGACCTTTGAAAGCCGGATGCGCTATTTCATCAGGTATTCGACGATGGCATCACCCATCTCTTTGGTGGTAACGGCTTTGGATTTGTCCGTTGCGATGTCCGGAGTGTAGATGCCTGCTTCAAGGACATCGGAGATGGCTTTTTCAATGGCGTCCGAGGCTTCACCGAGATCCAGACTGTAGCGGAGCATCATGGCGGCTGAAAGGATCTGGGCGATGGGGTTGGCGATGCCCATTCCCGCGATATCCGGTGCGGAGCCGCCTGCCGGTTCGTAGAGGCCGAACCCGTCCGCGTTCAGGCTGGCAGATGCGAGCAGTCCCATGGAACCGGACAGCATGGCGCATTCGTCGGAGATGATGTCACCGAACATGTTTCCGCATAGCAGGACGTCAAACTGACGGGGATCTTTCACCAGCTGCATGGTTGCGTTGTCCACGTAGATGTGCTCCAGTTCCACGTCTTCGTACTCTTTGGCAACTTCGGTGACCACTTCCCGCCAGAAGACCATGGTGGTGAGAACATTTGCCTTATCCACAGAGGTTACCTTTTTATTTCTCTTCCGCGCCGCGTCAAAGGCATTCCGGGCAATTCTCTCGATTTCCGCACGCGTATAGACCATGGTGTCAAAGGCCTTTTCAGAAGGGCCTTCGCCTACCCTGCCTTTTGGTTCACCAAAATAGATGCCGCCGGTGAGTTCACGCACGCAGAGGATGTCAAACCCGTCCCCGACAATGTCGGGCCGGAGCGGACATGCGGCCCTGAGAGACTTGAAAACTTTTGCGGGCCTTAAGTTGCAGTGAAGCGCAAAGTGCTTTCGAAGGGGAAGGAGGGCGCCACGCTCAGGCTGCTTCTCGGGGGCCAGATTTTCCCACTTGGGCCCGCCCACGGAACCAAACAGGATGGAATCGCTGCGCTCACATATCTTCAAGGTGCTTTCAGGGAGTGCTTCACCGTGGTTATCAATTGCGACCCCGCCCACATCGGCAAATTCATACTCAAGCCTGAAGTTAAATTTTTCCTGGGCCGCTCCCAAGACCTTAATCGCCTCAGCCATGACCTCCGGACCTATACCGTCACCGGCAAGTACCGCGATTTTCTTCATAAGCCACACCTCTTAATGGACAGTGTTACACATATTTGGTTGATAAGACTTAGCTCCTTCGGAGATGGAGTGTGGAAAAATTGCTCTTGTAAGTCAAGGAGAAAAGCGGCGCAGTATTATGATAGTTGAAGTTTCACCGGACCTGCGTCCTCTGAAATCACACGAAAACGCGCAGCAAGGTATCAACAAAAAAGTTTCTCAGGAGAGTGTCCTGCGTAGCGCAAACGGCGTCGAAATCACAAAATAAAACCCCGCTCGCTTGATATTTCCATTCTAATCCCTTAATGTTAAAGCTAATGCGACGAGGTCCACGAAACATGTCAACACCGCAGTAGTCGATAATGATTTGATTTGCCGGAAAGCTTAAGGAAAGATCATGACTGATAAATCCTGCCCGATCCCGGAATCGTTCAGAGATATGATCGGGACGATTATTTTTTTAACACTGCTTTTTTTCCTTACCTTCATAAGCCGATTCATTTTTGCACCCTTGATGCCCACCATTGTTCGTGATTTGAGTATTACGTCCGGTCAGGCGGGTTCCGTCTTTCTGATCGCTTCGCTGGGTGTCTTTATCGGCTCCCTCAGCTCCGGATTCGTTTCCTCCAGAATCAACCATCGAGGCAACCTGGTGGTCGCGATGTTCGCCGCAGGCCTCGCCATGTTCCTGTGCACAACCGTGGTTTCCCTCTGGACGATTCGCATCACCATGCTGGTTCTAGGAATCGCCGCAGGCCTCAATCTACCGTCCAATATGGCCATCTTGACCGCCATCGTGAGCCGCCGGGACTGGGGAAAGGCCCTGGCTATTCAACAGATTGCACCACCCCTGAGCCTTGTCCTGGGGCCCCTGCTTACGGTCCTCTTCCTGTCATGGTTCTCCTGGCGGATGCCCCTTATCTTTATCGCGATCTTTACCATTGCCGTCGGGTTTTTCCTGATGCGGTTCGGAAAATTCGGTGATTTCCCTGGAGACCCAATCAGCCTTTCCTCCGCCAGGGCCATCCTCTCCATGAGATCCTTCTGGATCATGGTAATCCTCTTTGCCCTTGGAATGGGAGGTCAGGTCGGGGTGTACACCATGCTTCCGCTCTACCTCGTGACCGAGCGGGGCCTTGATGCTGAACTGGCCAATACCTTGATCGGTCTCGCTCAAATCTCCGCATTGTTCATGACCTTTTTAGGGGGATGGGTCTCGGACAGGATCGGGGAGAAGCGGGCGATTGTCTTGTTTCTGGTCCTGTCAGGGTTTGTAAACATCATGCTCGGGCTTTCATCCGGGTTATGGCTTAAAGTGGCCATTTTTCTACAGCCCGCGCTGTTCGTCTGCTTTTTCCCGGCCGGGTTTGCCGCCCTTTCCCGGATCGTCCAGCCCAATATGCGCAGCATTGCGGCCGCTCTGGCTCCGCCCACAGCCTTCATTCTAGGCGGAGGGCTTTTTCCGGCCGTGCTTGGCTACATGGGGCAGGCCTTTACGTTCGGGCTTGGTATTTCTCTGTCGGGCATTGTTATCGCAGTAGGCTCCCTGCTCGCTCTCCTTTTATCTCTGCTCGACAAGATGGAGGAAGGCTGCTGAGCTCTCCATGAGGGAACTCTTATCAGGTCTTATGGTAAAGGATGGGTCTTGACTATTTCAAGAGATCCTGCTACCTCACCTTATGCCGTTGTGTGGAGAAATCACCCGCTCCTGAAGCCAATGCCCCGGAGATCAAACAGAAACACATACCATGGACACACTCCTGTCAGAAAAAAATCGGGCCGTTCGCCGCTCCGTTCGTTCCTTCTGTGACGAGGAAGTCTACCCCATTGCCAGGGAAATCGACCGTGAAGCCTCTTTCCCCTGGGAGGTAGTGGAAAAAATGGGCAAACTGGGTTACTTCGGCGTCCAGGTCCCCAAAGAACTGGGTGGGGCCGGCCTGGATACCATGAGCTATGTCCTTGTCATAGAAGAAATATCCAAGGCCTGCGCAAGCCTGGGATTGTGCGTGACCGTTCACAACAGCGTGGCGGTCTTCCCCATCCTGACCTTTGGAAATGAAGAACAAAAACGCAAATGGATTCCACCGCTTGCCCGGGGTGAAAAAATAGGGGCCTTTTGTCTCACCGAGCCCAATGCAGGCTCTGATGCTTCTGCCATCGAGGCTACAGCCATTCGCCGGGGGGACCGTTATACCATCAATGCCAACAAGGTATTTGTAACCAATGGCGGTGTTGCTGATATCTGCCTGATCTTTGCGCGGACAGACCCGGAAGCAGGCGCAAAAGGGATAAGCGTCGTCGTGGCGGAAAGGGGAACCCCCGGTTTTGTGGTCGGAGACCTTGAGGACCTGTGCGGTATGCGTGCCAATCCGGTCACCTCCATCAGGCTCTATGACTGCACCGTACCCTTGAAGAACCTGGTTGGCAAGGAAGGCATGGGGCTCAAGATAGGGCTGGCGGCTCTGGATATCGGAAGGACCGGGATTGCGGCCCAGGCCGTGGGCATTGCCCAGGCGGCGCTCGAGGAAGCCGTCAAATACTCACGGCAACGTCGGCAATTCGGTGTGCCCATCGCAAGACACCAGGCCATCGCCGCTATGATAGCGGATATGGCAACGCAGGTAGATGCCGCCCGGCTCATGGTTTACCGGTCCGCCACATTGAGAGACAGGGACAAGCCCTTCTCCCAGGCATCCGCCATGGCCAAACTTTTTGCCTCGGAAACATCTACGAAGGTCACCGACATGGCTGTCCAGATCCACGGCGGCTACGGCTACTCCAGACTCTATCCTGTAGAACGTTATTATCGGGATGCAAGGGTGACCCGGATCTATGAAGGGACGTCCGAGATCCATCGAATGGTCATTTCAAAGGGAATTTTGGGAGGATGAGCGATTTGGCCATGGGGTCCAATAAAACAATTGTATGCATCAAACCTGTAGCCCTATCGGCCTCCGGCGGCGCAGCACGATCAGCGGATTCGTATGAACTCAACCCCTTTGATCGCCCGGCCCTGGAGGTTGCCCTGCAGATGAAAGAAAAACGCGGCAGCCCTGTTATTGTCCTTGCCATGGGACCCGAGCCATCCGCTTTTGTACTCAACGAGGCCATGGCCATGGGCGCCGACGCAGGCATACTCCTGTGCGATCGTGCATTAGCAGGGTCTGATACCCTTGCGACATCCACCGCGCTGGGAACCGCCATTCAGAACCTTCGCCCTTTTGATCTCCTCCTGTTCGGAACAAGATCCTCTGACAGCGATACAGGGCATGTAGGGCCCCAGACGGCGGAGCTTCTTGACCTGCCCCTCGTAACAGGGGTCTATTCCATTGACACCCTGGAAAACGGCCTGCGTGTTGAACGCAGGATTGACGATTTCAGGGAGGAGTACGAAGTGCCTTTCCCTGCCGCCCTTACTATCCAGTCCGGATCAGTGCGGCCGCGAGACATAGGCCTTCTGGAAATGGTCCCTGCCTTTGAAGAAAAAGAACTCCTAACATGGCGTCTCAAAGATTTGGGGTTATCCCCGGAGAGCGTTGGGGAACCCGGTTCCGCCACTGCTGTTATTTCATTGTCAAAAGCACAAAGGGCGAGAACGTGCGAATTCCTGACCGGGTCAAATGAAGAACAGGTGGACCGTTTACTAAGCCGTTTACTTGCATCAGGCCTCTTGTAAGACAAACCTTGGAGAGGAATCTTTTCCGGGGGCAACCCACCGAGATTGCGTAAGAATGAATAAGGCCGCTATGTCAAAGGCAATAAAAAAGGAACTGTGGGTGCACGTAGACCTCAGGAGCAAGAGGTTTTTCGATCTTTCCCTGAACGTGCTGGCCAAGGCCAGGGAACTGGCCGACTCGGTATCAGGGAAAACGGTTGCGGTCCTTTTGGGCTCATCCGGCCCCCGGCCCTTGGCAGACCCGAAAGACGGCCATATGTCCATTCCCGTTGATGAGGGCGGGGAGGAATGCACCAGATACGGTGCAGACCGTGTTTCTATCCTCGACAATGAACTTCTTGCCATCCCTCGGCCGGACCTCTATGCGAACGCACTTGCCCGTTTTGTTCCCAAACACAACCCCATGCTGGTCATGTTTGCCCTCACCGATTTCGGTAGAGAAATGGCTGCCAGATCCGCTCGGATCATCAACGCCGGTCTCATCTCGGAATGCGCAAATGTCTTTATGGAAAAGGGAAAAGTGGTGGGGGACTGTCCGGCATGGGGCGGAGATTTCATGTGTCACATTACCTTTCTGGATCCGTCCCGCACGGGGTTCCTCACCATGCAGCCGTATGCCGCCCGGGCAACCAGAGTGAACGGCCAACCCGGCGAAATTGAGCGGCTCAGTGTAGACGTCCCGGAGAAGCACAGAGGCCTCAAACTGCTCTCAAGTTCTCCCGGGCACATGGAAGCCCAGCGCCTGGAGAATGCCCACACCATTGTAGTGGGCGGAGCGGGAATGGGCGATATCGATAATTTTGCCCTGGTGCGTGAACTCTCTGCTGCCATGGGAGCTGAACTGGGAGCAACCCGTCCCCCTGTGCTTGAGCACTGGGTCGATGAGGAACGACTCATCGGGCAAACCGGAAAATCCGTCAGGCCGAAACTCCTTTTTTCCATTGGAACCTCCGGGGCAGTGCAGTATGCGGCCGGGATTATGGAAGCCCAAACGGTTGTGGCCGTCAACCGCGACAAGTCCGCACCCATCTTTCAGATCGCAGATATCGGGATCGTGGCCGACGCTAAAACCCTTCTCCCGCATCTGATAACCAGGGTCAAGCAGGCTACAATGCGAAAACTTACAGATGATCTTTACACCGAAGAAAAACCCGGCTCCACAAAAGAAGCGTTCGGGGCCAAGGTGCGAACGCTCAGAGAGAGCAATAACTGGACCATTGAAGCATTATCCGAAGAAATCGGACAGTCTCCCGAATTTATCAGAAAGGTCGAAAAAGGGGTGCTTACGCCCCCGGTTGCTTTTCTGTTGAGATTCGCAAAGGCATTGAAGGTCGATCCGGAGACGTTTCTTCGGAGGGAAGAAAAGGCATTGATCCGCAGCCTCAGAGACCAGGCCTTCATGAAACGGACCCGGGATTATGCGTATCAAACCCTGAGTCCGGGTGTGGAAAACCATCACCTCCGCGCTTTCATGGTGACCATAGAGGCCAAGAAGACCCATAAGCCCGTAGCCTATAAACATGAAGGTGAGGAGTTTATCTTTGTTATGGAGGGGGAACTGAAATTGACCCTTGGGGACAAAAATCACCGCCTGAGGGCGGGAGAATCGATCCACTTCAACTCCGATACCCCCCACAAGCTGAAAAGCATCTCATCTGAAACGACCCGTTGTTTGGTTGTGCTCTTTACTCCCTGACCAGGTAGAGTGGACGCCTAAAACAGGACAATATACTAAGACGGATAGTTGGGGACCATACCTATGGCCATGGGCATGATTATTTTTCAGGTTTTTGCGACCCGGAAGACTCCGGCACAGGCACGCGGCATTGGGGAGTGAGACCCCTTAGGGCGGCCGGAAAATCCCTGTAGATATTTTTTATCCCCGTGGCATTTGCAGGATGGCATGACAGGCACACACCAACACGAATCACCTTCCTTTGCTCCTTCCCGGACAGGGGGCGAGCGCCAACACGGGTAGAGACCATTCCCCTCCTCTCACCCAAGAACCCGGTCCAGGCATCCTCTGCCAGTCCATCCTCGGGCCTCGCGGGATACAGGGGATCAAACACCATGTTTTGAAGTTTCGTGGCCCCTTCCTTTGCCGAAATCAATCCCTCGCCCAGGCCCATGGCAAGAGTGTTATTATGGCAGGAGTGGCAATCAAGCCCCTTGGCCGATGTTGTATGAGCTGCCGTTGGGGCATAGAGCCTTCGGAATACCGCGCCCTTCTTCCGAGACGTAGTATCAGGATAATCCTTATGGTCAATGGTTAGTATCATTCCGGGGATAAAGGTGTCCACCGTTTCCTTTTTCCCTTTTATCCGTATTCCAAGCGCCGGTTGGCGAGGGAACATCTTTGCCTTTTCCTCGATCCACCTTCCCCTCACCCTCTTTCCGGTAATGTGGTCGATCCCCATGCCGGTCCTGCTGTATGTGGTATGGCATCGGATACAACTTGGGGCCCATGGGGTATGGCAGCTCTGGCAGGTGAGACGGTCGTGGCCATATATCTGATTCGTACAAATGGATGGAGGAGCTTTGGGATGATATGTCTTGCCGGAGTCCTTTCCCTTGACCACGACACGGCCTGTTGCATCCAAGGTGACATTCAAGAGAGGGAGCCCGGTTTTTGATGTAAGCACGAAGTTGCTGATGGCCCCCAGGGCCTTGCGCCGTTTCACTATCTTTGCGTCGATTTCTTTTAAACCCTCTCGTGCAATCATGTGTGGCTTTTTCACAGGATGGCAGTCCTCACAGCTAATTTCCACCTGCTCTTCTTCATGGAAATAACCCTTACCGTCGCCCATCGCCTCGCGCCATGTATGGCAGTCAATACATTCCATCCCCCGCTCAAAATGTATATCCGGGCTCATTCGGGTAAAAACCCTCTTATCCTCCAGGATGCGGAAACCGGGACTTTTTGGGACCTCGTCCGGCTCCCGTTCACTTTCGTGCCAGCCCTCGTAATTGGTTGAAATTCTTCCCGACCGGCTATGGCACCCAAAGCAGTGGTCACTGCCCACCTGGAGGGACAGTGAAGGATGGAACTTGGGCAGTCCCCCCTTTTCCTCATACATGCCAAGTTGCGCCCTGGCCTCTTCACCATACTTGAGATGGCAGGCAGTGCATCCCCCGCCCCTGGAGAGCTGGCTGATGGGAGCAGGCTTCGTCTTGACCTTGGCCAGATGGCATGATGCACACAGCTTGCGCAGATGATCCTGGGCTGGAGACTTACCTAACTTGGACAGGTGACCGTGCCCATCAGGCGAGCCGGTTTCTCCGAAAACATAGCGGTCAACACTCACCATGCCCCGGCCTGAGGCCATAAGGGAGGCGTGGATATTATCTCCCAACAGGGGATGGCATTTTGAGGTACCGCACGTGCGATCTGCCTCACTCAGATTTCCGGAAACCAGAACCATGTTCCTGTGGGCGGCACTTTTGTCCATGGTAAATGGATTGCCCAAATGACACGAGGCACACCCTATGGCCTTCGGGTCATGGGCCTTGATAAATCCGGCCATGGGCAGGTGGCACACGACACACCCTTCGCGGTGCCCCAACACTTTTGGCAGTTCCTTCAACTCCTTATTGGGTGCGGTGAAAAACCAGACCAAGGAAACGATTGCCGCCACGACCGCCATCATCGCGGGCAAAAGGTTTCTTAATGTTTCCGGCCGGGTCATGGCGCACCCCAGGGAACCACCCACTGCCAATCGGCACCCCTGAAAAACCAGCCCATCACGCTAAGGCCCACATAGACTATAAAACCGGCGGCCATTAAACGCTTCAGCATCTTCGAACCCGGCTCTGAAACAAGGGGCAGTATGCACAGGGTGAGAAAAATTGTACCTCCCAACGCAAGAATCCATCCCGGCCGTGAAGTCCAGTGCAGCATTTCCTGAAGTCCAACGAAATACCACGGCCCTTTCACATGGGCTCCCGGCCCCTCCGGCTGAAGAATGGGAAGCCTGAGTGAAGACATTATCATGGAAGATGCCAGGACATAGACCACTGAACGCCACTCCGGCCAAACCCGCCCTGCATGCTCCAGGGTAAAGATCAGGACAAGCAAAGTGGCAGTAGCAATATGGTGCGTATAGATAAGCTGGAGACTATTGGAACTGCCAAGAAGCAAGAACCGCAGGGTATTGCCACCTGTGGGCAGCATGCCCAAAAGGCCCTTTATTACCTGCAGGGCCAGGACGCCCCCCCTGTCCGCCTTCAGCATGAAACCCGAAATCATCAAGAACATGACCAGGGGGACGATAAGTGTCAGCCGTAACCACAAGCCCCTTGAAACTCCCCGCTCGCCGTTCTTCGACAATTGATCTATAAAATGGAATGCAGCCAGTATGAGAAAAAATTGCGAACTCCAGTAGTGTATGGCCCTTATGAAGGTGCCCCCTAGGTTACTTAAGATCATAACCTGCAACGAGTCAGCGGGTCTGTTCACGTCATAGCCAAAGGCCAACGCAATGCCGGAACCAATGGCAACAAACAGGGCAGCATGGGTTAGAAGACCTGGCGAGGGAAAGAAGCGACTCCAGGAATTAAAAAATCCCTTGATGAGGGAGGGTTGTTGATTAGGTGGGGCGTTCAATAATCAGACTCTTTTCCTTTGAATCGATATGGTGGCGCAAGCGAGCAAGATCATAAGTCGCAGGACCGCTCAAGACCCTCCCATTTATAGAGTACTTGGACCCATGGCAGGGGCAGACAAGTTTATCCCCCTGCCTTCTGTCCACGATGCATCCCAAGTGACTGCAACGAGCAGACATTGTTATATAATTGTTCCCATCACGGTTTACAATAATGTCCTCGTGAAACGTCACTCCCTGTGGCAGGTCCAAGGGCAACCGCTTCGGATTCTCCTCACTCCTCATGCGGTACAGTCGTCCCTTAACCATGGAACCGAAAAACAGTGCCAGGAGCGCAAGCAGTCCACTTCCAATCCATTGCAGGAATTTCCGTCTTCCGTTATTCATATCAAGAAAGCCTTTCACGCCTGGACCATTATAAAGCCTCTTATGCAATTGTCCAGTTGATATGACCCTTTCAGAACGAGTATTTTCTTAACAACGGCGAGGTCTTGCAAAAAAGCACGGTGACTTCATCACCGGGAAAAAGGAGGGCGGCTTTAAAGGTGCAATACTCTGTGGACACATGGTCCGAAGGGATTGGTCAGGGGTTATTCTTGTTTTTCTTAAAGGGCCTTTTCAACTTGTTCGTTTGTCCAACGGATATGGAACGCCCGATTCCACACCCTTCAAAAAAAATCCCAGTGAGTTCATCACTGGGAAGAGGTAACCCGGCCTTGTGTTACAAAGACCGTCCGGTTGGATTAATCCCCATCGGTGTAGAGTTCACCCTCGGGGATCTTTTCACCCGGCCGCCAGGTTGAGAAGGACGATGTCGAAATAAAATCTCCTTTCTTAGCCGTTCCATCCACCCATACGATCCGGGTATGGCATTCCCAGACCCTTCGCTCAAGGGTTTTTTGGCGTTCCTCCAAGGCCTTTTCGGCCTCCTCTCTCGTCTCATGAACGGAAAAAACTTCTTTTGCCTTTTTGTTGGGTTCGCGTTCGTCATAAATGAGTGCATACATGAGAGATACCTCCTTTCCTGCTTTTGGCCTAAAAACCGAAAAAGCGGATGGTTCTTTATGGCTCAGGACGAGATTCATCCGAACATCACTCAAAAAATCGCTGTTCACAACGGATTGAAGCCTCACCAAAAGCCTTGTACAGCTCCTTGAGCCTCGCGTTTGCGACCTCCATTTGACCTTCTTTTTCCTGCGCCTCCCTGTCTGTCTGATAGCAGGCAAAACACCTCTGGAAATTATGCTTTTTCCCGAGCGCGTCGGCCGTAAAATTGACCGTCAGAAAAGTCTGTGAATTCTCCTGATTTGCAAAGTGCTCCACTGCGGGAACATATTCCAGAATAAGATCAACCGATACCTCGGTACCCTCCCTCGTCATGTGGATATAATCATCCATGGTCAATGTCAAGTCGTGTTCTTCCTTGTAACCGTCAAATTTGACCAGCATGTCTTCCAGGGTGAACAGCCTCTCTTCCACCTTGATGCCTGCCCCTTTTAACGAATGATAATCTCTTTCGAGATAGCGGTTTGCGATCATGACCGCCTGTGATACGTGAGGGCAGAGATTGTGAGGGCATCCGCGCGCGTAGCATTTCCTGAAGGAATAGGGCCTTCCGTCTATTTCCCCTTCGAAATTACAGAAAAAGACATGGGCCTGGAAGGCGTTATTCCGGTGTATAAAATCCACGGGAATCACATGGAAGCTTGCGTTGCATGTTACCTTGGAACCTTTCTCTTTGCAAGAGACAAGTTCGGCGATACGATGTATTGATGTTCTCGGCTCGGACATATGGATACCTCATTTAATTGTCCGCGGGGTCTCCTTAATGCCTCTGTCTGTCTTCGGGTTGCCAGGGTCTTACTTCTTGAGCACCTCGAATTCCCCGCGTATAAGCAATGGCCTCTTTTAATAGACCAGAGAAGCACTCGATTCGAGCAAGGCCTCGGTCAGCTTCGCGGCAGCCATGATTTCCGCCCCTTCGATCAGATCAGACTCCAGGATTTTTCTTTCCTTGATACAGGGCGTACACACCCAAAGCTTACCCCCCAGTTCCCTGAAATTGTCCACCAGTTCCTTTAAAGGGGGAAGGCCCGCTGCGAAGACATTCTCCATGACCCCTTTTTTTGCCAGATAAACACCGGTACTCTGAAGGGCCACTATGACCTCCACGTCCATGGCCAGTGCTGCCACTCCCAGCACGAACGGCAACGAGGCCCGTTCCGGATCCTCTCCGGCGTGCGTTGCGATATAGAGCACCATTTCTTTCTTTTCTGTCATAATTTTTCTCCTCTCATTTCAAGTTTGATGACTTTACAAAGTCATCAAGTTTGTTTTCCGTGCCAATATATTCAAAGTGTATGACGCGCAATCAACGACGACAAATCTTCCACGTCTGCTCCCGACTTTCTCAGATTGCCGAGACAAATAGGACACATGGCCACAATTTGTTGTCCTGTGGAACGAAGTTCGTCCACCCTTCTCTCCATGACTTCCTTCGACAAAGCAGGAGAAATGGACTCGGCAGGACCTCCGCAGCAACTGGTAAACGTCCCGGAATTCCGTACCTCGTCAACCGTCACGCCCATATTGGCCAAGACGTTTCTGGGTGCATCGGAGAGCTCCAGGTACCTGCCATAAAAGCAGGGATCATGGAGGGTCACGTGCAACCCGTCCTTTCCATTATTGGACTTCAGGTTGAGGACTTCGAAGTATGCCTTTACCTCAAAGGTTTCTCCCGTATATTTCGGGTAAAGCACCTTCAAGGCGTACGTGCTGTGGGGATCCACGGTAATAATCTTTTTCACCCCTGCCTTCTTCAGTTTTCCTGCAACATATTTTGCATGTTTCACAAACCCTTCCTGATCGCCCAGATCATACAACAGGATGCCGCTGTAGTCATCCAATTTCGGTTTGTAGCAAAAATCCACGTTGGACTTGGTGAGCATCGTGGCTATGTTCTTGAGAATCCGGTTTGCCCTGATTTTCTCTTTCCTTGGGGTCATCATGGCAAGGCCGATGCCCGAAAGCCTGCTTGGCTGATACTTGGCAAACCTGCTCAGGATACCGCCCAGTTTGGTATCTTCGTATTTTTCCAGAAACTGGGTAGACTTTTCAATATACGGGTTGAACTGATACATCAGGCCGGTGAAGAGCAGGGCATCACCCTTTGAGCGAAGGGGCATCTTTTTCCACCAGGTATTGTCCAGGCTTTTGGGAATGCCGAAGGGCCCTCTCGTCTTTCTCACATTGGCGGCAACTGCATCTATGATATCTTTCGGGTTATACATCTCAGGACCTCCTCCACTGGTCGACAACGTATCGTTTGAGACCGAGGATCACCTCGCCGGGATCAGCCTCACGCGGGCAGGTCTTTGTGCAAAGACCACAATGGAGGCACCGCCAGAGTTCTTCAGGTTTTTCAAGAATACGTTCCTTGGCGCCCAACTGGATGTAGCGGACCATCCTCCTGGGAAAATGTTCATAAATAAGTGGGCATATGGCAGCACAGGTACCACAATTGAAACAATCAAGGGCTGTATCAACACCAAACCGGTCCAGCTCTTGGGCAAATCCCGGGTCAACAACAGTCATTATCCAACCTCCTCGAAGGATTCAGGAAATCTCTTTTTTGACAGGATGAACAGCATTGACTTGGTTTTAACTTATCTATCCTGCCAAATAATCCGCACTCCGGAATCCATTAGGACTCTTCTTGAACAGGGGTCTCTGCTGAGAGTTTGTACCGGAAATAACCCCCGTCCTTATCTCCCTCCAAGATCTCCCCGTATTTCTTTAATGTAGCAAGGTACCAAAACACCTGTGCTGACGGCATGTTCGTTTGCTCGACGATGGCAGGCACGGTTGCCCCATCACCGGTTATTATCGCCTTTATTTCCTTTATCGCCTTATTGTGCTCCTTCATTCTTGCCGAGGCAGCTGCGATATGCTTCTTGCGAGCCTTTCGGAGCGCCTTCATGGCTTCTTTCCGCGCATCCTTGTCAGCAGTATTCTCCGTCATGGGAACCTCTCTCATATTTTCCAAAGGATATCCGACAATGCTATTTCAAAATGACACTTACGCCACCAGTTCATCAGCGACGATCATGTCCACCATGTCTTCATATTCCAGCAACGTCCAGCCCTTGATATCGATGGCGTTCTCGGGGCATACCGCTACGCAGGCCCCGCACCCCAGGCAAACGGCGGCAAAAACCTGGGCCCGTTGTACTTTCTCTCCCTCCACCAGCATTTCAACCATGTTGAGGGCCCCTTCCGCCAGGCATGCCTCAACACAAACGCCGTGTCCCTTGCATTTCTGGAGGTCGACCTCCGCGACAAATGGATCCAGCTCTACAAAACCCTTTCCAAGCATGACAGCCGTCTTAACCGCCGCAGCGCCCGCCGCGTTGCATGTCTCCCCCACATCCATCGGGGCCTGACATGTCCCCGCAAGCAGAAGCCCTGTGATGGACAATTCAACAGGGCGCAATTTGGGATGAACCTCGAGGAGAAACCGATCGGTTCCCACCGGCAATTTCATCATGTCCACCAGATCAGGAATGGGAGTCGGCTCCATGCCTACAGCAAGGACAACCAGGTCGGCAGGAACTTCGACTTCCTCGTCGAATGTCAAGGTATCCTTCACTTTTACCATCAGGGGATACCCTTCAGCCGTGCCGTTCCCTGTTACCACGGGAGGTTCCTCGGGCAGAAACCGCAGGAACACGACACCATTGTCCGAGGCATCGTTATAGAGCTCTTCCTGTCCTCTCCCATATGTCCTGATGTCGCGGTAAAACTCATAGATCCTCGTCTCCGGGTAGGTCTGACGTATGGCATTTGCCGCATTGATTGTTGCCGTGCAGCATGTCCTCGAACAGTACTCGTTCAGGTTGCCGGACTCGTCCGGTTCGTGGATACCCGGGATATGCCTGCTTCCTACGCAATGAATCATGGCAATGCTTCGAATTTTCCGACCGTCTATTTTGAGAGCCTTTCCTTCTTTCCGGTTTTCTGCCAGGATTCGTATGAATTCCGGCAGGGTGACGACCTCTTTATGTTCCCCGAATCCATATTCTCCCGTCCTGGGCTGATAGGGTTCGAAACCGGTGGCGAGCACAACCGTTCCTGTCTCTATTTTGACTTCCTCTTCTTTTTCCGGAATCGCGCCGGGATACACTCCGATAAATGGCACAAATTCACCGGCTGCCTTCCCGGATTCCTTCACCGATTCAAGCCTTTTTCGATCTTCTTCTGAGAGGGAATCCGTTGTCTTGACCTTGAGACTAAAATTGCCCACATACCCGTCAAAACCGACAACCCGGGCGCAGGTATATACGGTAATGACGGGATCATCCAAGACGGCAGCTGCAAGCGCTGAGACAACGCCGGAAGCCTTTTCTCCGGTAGGAGCCAGTCTATCGAGTTGTGCGGTCCTTCCGCCCAGAAAGGGAGACTTCTCTATCAACACCACCTCAATCCCCCGGTCCGAGAGATCTTTCGCCGCCTTGAGCCCCCCAACACCACCACCAATAATGGTGGCATGCTTTTTCGCATCAACCCTAATGGGTTCAAGCGGCTTGAGATTTCTTGCCTTGCCCACCGCGGCCGCTACCAGGCGCGTCGCCTTATCAGTCGCGCTCTGTCCATCGTGGACCCAACTCACCTGCTCCCGAATATTGGCATGCTCGTAAACATATGGATTGGCCCCTGCCCTGGATATGGCTCGCCGGAACGTCATCTCATGGAGACTCGGGGCGCAGGATGCCACCACCACTCTGTTTATTTTTCCACTCTTGAGATCCTCCGCGATCATGTCCTGCCCGGGATCCGAACACATGAACTCATTCCTGCGCGCCACAACCACGCCGGGAATCTTTTCAGCTCGTTGCCGAACAGTTTCTACATCCACATGATCGGAAATATTACCTCCGCAGTGACAGACATAAATCCCGACTTTCTCCTCGGTTTTTCCCTGATTTTCGTTCTTGTTTCCCTCTGTCATTATCCAAACTCCACATCGGTTCACGACACTGAAATATGTTTCAGGCTGCTTTTCTTCCCTGTTCAAGTGCGGTCATATACTTGGATGCCTCCATGGCCGCCGCGCCCGCCTCTGCGATTGTGTCTACAATATCTTTTGGCCCTGCCGCCACTCCTGCAACAAAAACACCTTCCATGTCGGTAAGGGTGGGGGCAATTTTGGGCTGAATCTGGTCAATAAACCCATCTTCTCCAATGGAGACATGACATTGTTGTGCGGGGTTCCAGTCGGGGAGCATGCCGAGCGAGAGGACAACCAGATCGTGGTCAGCCGTTGTGACCCCTTCTCCATCCTGAGACTCATAGCGTACGGTGACGCTGTCGCTATCGCCGAGGTTCACGGTAGCCACCTTTGCCTTAACGAACTGTATCCCCATGGCCTGGGCGTTCTGAAAGAATTGCTCATACCCCTTTCCAAATGCCCTGATATCCATGTAATAGATGATGATATCAGCCAATGGCAGAGCACCTGAAAGCAGCATGGCCTGCTTGATCGCATACATGCAACACACCCTTGAACAATACGGAACGCCCATACTTTTGTCCCGGGAACCCGCGCATTGGATGAATGCGATGGAATCAGGTTCCATGCCGTCCGAAGGCCGCAGTACGCGGTTGTAAGGACCGTTTGGGGCCAGGAGCCGCTCCATCTGCAATGCCGTGATCACATTGGGGATCTTGCCCTCACCGTATTGTTGCTTGGTCTCAACAGGAGTCAACTGGAAACCGGTGCTCAAAATAGCTGTCTTAGCCTCGATGGTGAAGTCCTCCGGTTCCTGCAAGTAGTCCACCGCATTGGTGGGGCAGACCTTCTCGCATTTCCCGCAGAGGATACAGTTTTCCGTATCCATGAGCGCGATCTGCGGAATGGCGGTTGAAAAAGGGATATAGATGGCCTTTCTTGCCGCGTATCCCCCCTGATTATCATCTGAGACCAAAACCGGACAGTTGTATTCACATTGCCTGCATCCGATACATTTTTTCGCGTCCACATACCGGGGTTTTTGGGTTACCGACGCGCTGATTCCCGTCGGTCCCCTGTCTAACGACTTCAGGTCGCAATAGGTGAACAAAGTGATGTTCTCGTGGTGGGCGGAGGCGGCCATTTTGGGTGTGGTAATGCAGCTCGCGCAATCAAGGGTGGGAAACACCTTGGAAAGGCGAATCATCCTCCCACCTATTGTGGCGTCCTTTTCCACAACGGCCACCTTGTAGCCCTGATCTCCAAGATCCAAGGCGGATTGAAGCCCGGCAATACCGCCGCCGACAACAAGGGCATCAAATTTTTTGGTTTCGTTGGTGTCCATTCATTCCTCCACGTCAGCTCACAGCCCATGATAGCCCTCGCAGGTTCGCTACAGGACTTCACACCACCGGCTTTTGGCTCTAAGCTACCAGCAGCCCGCTATCAGCTGAGCGATGGCGGCCCAATTTCCTTGATAAGGCTGTTCATGTCATTGACCTCTTTCAGGAATGCCCGGTTGCATACCGTGCAGATGGCCATGAGGCGAAGCCTCCGGATATCCAGATCCTGTTCCTTCATCATGGCATAGATTCGGTCTATGCGCTTTGCCAGGACCTGGTAGGCACCTTCGTATGGGCATTCCACACCACACGACATGATAAGAATGGCGCTGATTCCCTTCCTGAAACAGTCCATATAGAACTTTTCCGGGAACATGACAGGTGCCGGTACCCTGAGGATATAGGTGTTCGCAGGATAGGTCGAATGCGCCTGTCCCACCGAGTTTGCGCCCGGATAGGCGCAGTGCTCGGTTGCCAATATCAGAATTTTTCCGTCAAGTTCTTGAGCCGCCATAAGGACCCTGCCTACTTTTTTCTTCGGACAAACAGTCTGTCATAGCCATCGGATTCCAGGAACCCGAGGTAATCGTGCCCCACCTTACCTGCCCAGGCAGGGATATCATTCCGGGTGCCGGCATCACCGGACAGGATCTCCAAGATGTCGCCCACCTTGACTTTGCCGATCCCCTTTTTTGCTTCCAAGAGCGGACCAGGGCACGCGCTGCCCCGGGCATCCACGCTGTTTGCTATTTCAATGCTGCTAAGATCTACATCTGCCATTTTTATTCCTCCTTAAGTTTTATCCCCCACCTTAACGGGAACATATTTATTTTATGTAGGAGCAAGCTCCTGCTTGCGATTCTACCGCAACAGCAAAATTGACCCTACGCCTCCAGGATCTCCTCTATTTGTGAAGCTTTCCAGCAATACGTTTGCTCAGCATTTTCGCCGACGCCTTTATGAGTAAATACCCAAGCCTGCTATCATTCTCAAAGAGCTTTCGGAGCTCCGATTGTGGCCAGTGGAGGAACCGCGAGGCCTCCTCACACCGCCCATCGCTGGCATAGCTCCGCAGTCCTGAGAGGGATGAACACCCAACGCCCATGCCGGGGCTGACCGTCTCGGTGTTGATGGAGCCGTCGGGTTGCTCAAACTCAAGGACGACTTCTCCTTCCTTGATCACATAGAAATCGTCCGCCGGATCCCTTTCATGGAAGAGATACTCTCCCCCTTTTGCCGTGGTGATATCACCCACGACGGCAAGCTCCTCTACCATCTTTTCACTCAGGGGCTTAAAAATCCCCACCTTCTGCATTTCCTTCAAAGGTATCATGGTATCCCCTCCCGTTGATGGATCCCAGGATCCATGTCTTATTTCTGATGGTTGTCGGTTGTTGCGACAACCACCTTTTTCCGACCTTTTCTCAGCCTGACCCGATACAGGGAATCGCTTTCCTGTACGTTCACCAGCTCGTGGGGATAGGCCCTGAGCACTTTGAACAGGTTGTTCTCGGTTTCCTGATCGCCAACCAGGATCTCCATTATCCCGCCCGCCGTCATGTCATTGAAGGCCTTGCTAAATTCCAGCATAGCCACAGGTATGAAGCTGCCTCGCAGATCGAGGATGGCGTCCGGATGTGTTTTCAATGGATTTCCTCGCATTGGACGTTCACATAGTTACCGTAGAGCAAGGCCTGTGCCAAAATATTTCACAATTTTGATGGGGGTTGTAAAAAGTCCGGTTCTCAGGATTTTTGGCTCCCTTACAATTCAACGGGTGGCAAAGTATCCCATTGAATTGAGCCCCTCCACGGACGGGATGATGAATCCATACGAAGCTATCAAATTAAAAGAACTTTTTTTCACAAACTTCCCATTCTCCTGTCACACAGGCGGGACCGCTTAAAGGTTTTTGACCTGCCTATTTATGGATTATTCGATGATCATTCCAAACCTTTTTCCTGTTGATCTCTTCTTCAGTCCTTGGAAAACAAGAAAAGTGAAGTTTCTAGTTGCGTTTTTTCTATTAATGTCTACTTTAACACATGTTCAATTTTAACAACCGGAGGGTTCATGTTTGAACAGGATTTAAACACCTACTGGAAGACCGTCGTGAGCACCATCCAGGACGGCATCATGATTGTGGATAAAGAAGGGACCATTGTTTCCGTAAACCGGGCCATGGAGGATCTAACAGGCTACACCACTGATGATCTCGTGGGGAACCCCTGCTCAGTCTTGGACTGTGATCTTTGTCTCAATTCCCGGGGGCAAGGCGACAAGAGCCACTGGTGCCGTTTGTTCCAGGTCGGCAGCCTCAAGCGGAGAAGATGCAGCGTGGAGCGAAGAGATGGCAACAAGCTGGAAATATTGAAGAACGCGTCCTTATTGCGAAATATCGAAGGGCAGGTCATAGGGGCCGTGGAAACCTTTACTGATATCACTGAAATCATTCAAAAAGATCACCAGATAGAGGCCTTTCGTCGGGAACTGAAGGGGGAGGACGGATTTCACGGCATAATGGGAATCTCCGCACATATGAAACAGGTGTTCGACCTCATTGAAAACGCAGCCCAGTCCGACGCCCCCGTGATCATCCTGGGGGAAAGCGGAACCGGCAAAGAGCTGGTGGCCAAAGCGATCCATGAAATCGGACCACGCAAAAAAATGCCTTTTGTAAAAGTCAACTGTGCGTCTCTCAACGAATCTCTCCTCGAGAGCGAGCTCTTCGGTCATGTAAAGGGCGCCTTTACCGGCGCTATCCAGGGTAGGGTCGGCCGTTTCGAGGCCGCCCAGAGAGGAGATATTTTCCTGGACGAAATCGGAGACCTGCCCCTGGTGACCCAGGTGAAACTCCTGCGGGTCCTTGAGGAAAAGGTCATTGAGCGGGTGGGGGACAACCGGCCCATCCCTGTGGATGTCCGTATCATTACCGCCACCAACCGTGATCTGAAACAGCTGGTCGAAGAAGGCACTTTCAGGGAAGACCTCTATTTCAGGATCAACGTCATACCTGTCCTTATGCCGCCCCTGCGGGACCGTTCGGAGGACATTCCCCTCCTGGCGCAGGCCTTTTTCGAACACATCAGGCTCAAGAGCGGAAAAAAAATTCAAGGCATCAGCGACGAGGCCATGGCTGCGCTCCTGGGCTATGCCTGGCCGGGCAACGTGCGCGAACTGAAAAGCGCCTTTGAATATGCCTTCGTGGCCTGCCATGGTCCCCTCATAGAACCCCATCACTTTCCCCCGAATATATTTGACGGTCCTGCGCGCAACTCCGTAAAGACAAAGGTCACATTGGACCCGGATGAGGCCAAGAGGACGGGCCTGCTCCGTGCGCTTCAAAAGGCCGGGGGTAACCAATCGGAGGCCGCGCGCATCCTGGGGATCTCCCGGGTGACCGTGTGGAACAGGATGAAGAAATTCAACATCGACCTGAGGCGTCATGTGGAACAGTAGCCGTTGTGGCACAACTATTGCTAATAAAACCTGCAGAGGGTGTGGAAACTTGGCATTACCTCCTTTTGCGAAACACCCCTGTATGACGAGCCGGCTCCAGGATTGGTCCCCTTGGGGCCGGCTCTTTTTTGCAAGCCAAAGTGGGGGATGGAACCCGTTCGGTATCCAACCCGCATGATCCATCCTGGGGAGTATTGATTGTCAAATTTTTATGGAGGGCGAAAAATGAGATACCTGATCATTTTACTCGTCATGTCTTTCTGTTCCAATGCGGCCTACGCCGGTGAACTCACCTTTGCAAAGGCGAAAGGACTGGCGCTTGAGCACAATCGGATGATCAAGGCCTATGAACAGGCGCTCCATGCAGCGAGCTACCGGTATAACCGGGCCAGAGGAGGCTATCTGCCCAAGATCAATGTGGATGAAACAGGTATGAAAACCAACGATCCCGGAAACGCCGCATTTGCCAAGATTTCACAAGGAAAGTTCGACATGGACTATTTCATGAATCAGATGAAGGATCCGAATCCGGTCATCAACTATGGGACCAAGGTCGAACTCATTCAACCCATTTATATGAACGGAAAGATCTACTACGGAATCCAGCAGGCCCGGCAGATGAGAAAGGCGTCCGAATATGTTCTGCAAAGGGTGAAGCAGCAGGTCCTGTTCAATCTCAACCAGGCATTCTATGGGGTTGCGCTGGCTGAAAGAGCCCTGGCCGTTACACGGAAGTCCTACCAAAGGACTCAGGAGTATTACAGGACGAGCAAGCATTTCTACGATAACGGAATGCTTGTCAAGAGCGATTTGCTGGTTGCCCAGTCCTACATGCTGATGAACGAAGGGGCCATACGGGAAGCCGAGAAGCAGGTGGCTGTCGGCAAGAGCCTCCTCCAGAGGGTTGTGGGTGTGGAAGGGGACTTTGATGTGCTCTGGGGAAACCCGGATGGCGGCTTCAAGAACGATCTCGATCACTATCTGAGGCTCGGACTCGACAGCAGGCAGGATCTGAAGTCCATGGAAGAGTATCTGCGCGTCAACGAATATGAGATAAAGAAGGCCAAGGCGAAATACCTGCCCGAGGTCTCGGCCTTTGCCAATTACCAATGGAACGACGACAGTCTCTTCGGAAATTCAGGGGATGGCTATACGGTGGGCGCCCAGGTAAGGATCAATCTCTTTAACGGCTTTTCCGACTATAACGCTGTCAGGGAACAGAAAAGCCTGCTCCAGGAACTGTTGGAAAAGATTTCGGATAAGAAGCTGGAGATCAAGGCGGATGTGGAGGACGGGTACTATTCCGTGCTGGCCGCCCAAAAACAGCTGGAGGCCGCCGGGAAGAGAGTGGAAGCGGTTGACGAGGCCCTGGCCATTACGGAAAATCGATTCAAGGCCGGGATCCTGAAGGTGACCGATCTTCTGGACAGGGAGGTCGAGGCGAAAAAGGCCCAACTGGACATGTACCAATCCAGATACAGCCTGATCCTGAGCAAGGCCAAATTGCTGTTTGCGGCCGGTGTATTGCGGTGAACATGAGGGAGGTGAAAGATGAAGCTCTTTAGAATCTTGATGGTTGCCCTGGTGATGAGTATTGCGGCCTGCTCTTCCGAGAAGGATCAACCCGAGGGAAAATTCAGGCAGTCTGAAACGGTAGTGGTAAGGACGCAGGTGGTCCGGAGTGAGAAGCTCCCCATTCTGAGAAGCTTCCCCGGGACCGTAGCGAGTGCCGACACGGCCCTTCTGATGCCCAAAGTAGTGGGCTACCTGGATACGCTCCATGTGCAGGCCGGCGACACATTCAAGAAGGGCGCGGTGCTTGCCTCGATCAAGAGCCAGGAGCTTGTGGATAAGAAAAAATTTGCCGAAAGCGCCGTCAAAGAGGCCAGCAATGGTGAGCGACAGGCCGATCTCGGCCGCAGGATGGCGGAAACCGGGTTCAAGCAGGCCCTGGCACAATTTAACCTTGCTGAAAAAACATACAAGAGGTTCGAGAATCTCCTGAAAACGGAAAGTGTCAGCAAACAGGAGTTCGACGAGGTGGAGGCCAAGTACAAGGCCGCCCTCGAAGCTCGAAAAATGGCAGAAGAGAACGTCAAACTGGCGGCTGAAAAGCTGACCCAGGTCCGGATCAAGAAACAGCAGGCCCTGGCCATGCTCGACGAGGTCAAGACCTACCTAGGTTACACCATGCTGAAGGCTCCCTTTGATGGGATCGTGCTCCGGAAACTGATGGATGTCGGGAATCTTGCGTCACCAGGCCAAGCCATTCTGAAAATAGGCTCTCTCAGGAACATAGCCTATGCCTATGTTGATGAGAGTGCCATGAGGCACACAAAAGTGGGGGACGAGGTGACGGTTGATGTCCCTTCGGCCGATGCGTCATTTAAATCCAACATACTGGAGATAAACCCGAATATTGATCCTGCCACGAGAAGTTTCAGGGTAAAATTGTCAGGGGATACGCACCTGGTACCCGGGATGTATTGCAACGTATATTTTGGCAGCGGCTATGAGGACGTCATTGCCGTCCCGAAGTCTGCCGTTCTCCAGAGGGGGCAGCTCCATATTGTCTTTGTTGATAAGGATAAGACAGCGGAAATGAGGATAGTCAAGACAGGCAGGATCTTTAAAGATTCAATGGAAATACTGAGCGGACTGTATCCCGGGGACAACCTCGTTTTAAATAAGGTGGAACAACTCAAATCCGGCGATTCTCTTGAGGAATAAATCATGGGTGAAGAGAAAGATACCGAAAGAAAAGATATCAAGGCATGCACAATAAATCCTGAAGAGGAACTCGAAATTATAGAGCATGCCATTGCGGAAAAGATAGCAAAGGTTTTCCTGATATCCAAGATCACCCCCCTTCTAATGATTGCGGCCCTTTTCCTGGGGATCGTGTCCGTTCTCTTTACACCGGAAGAGGTGGACCCCGATATCGTGGTTTCCATGGTGGACATCTTTATTCCCTATCCGGGCGCGAAGCCGCAAGACGTTGAAAAGATCGTCACGGCCCCTTTTGAAAAACTCATGTGGGAAATCCCCGGCGTAGATAATGTTTACAGTACCGCCATGAACGACGTGGGCATGGTAACAGTACAATTCAAGGTCGGTCAAAATGTTGAAAAAACCATCGCCAGACTCAAGACCAAAATCGATTATAACATGGACAGGATGCCCCAGGGTGTGCTTCCACCCATAATCAAGAGCAGGTCCATCTATAGCGTACCCCAGTTGAGCATTACGTTATGGTCGGCCAAATACTCCCCTTACATGCTCAGAAGTATCGCTGCCGAGGTGAAAGCCGGGCTCAAATCTATAGATAACGTTTCAGAGATATGGATAACCGGAGGGTACCAAAGGGACATCAGCGTTGAACCCGATATAAACAAACTGCGGTCCTACGGCCTGGATCTGCTCAAGCTTTACGGTGCTCTCTCCATCTCAAACAAGGCCCTGAATCCTGGGAAAATAACCACCGCGGGGAAAAATATCTATGTAAGGGCGGGTGGGTTTTTCCAGACTGCCGACGATGTAAGGAACCTGGTGGTTGGCGTTTACCAGGGGAAGTCCATTTACCTCAGGGATGTAGCGGCGGTCTTTGACGGACCGGGAGTGCCCCATCACTATCACATGATCGGGTTTAACAAAAGCAACACCTTGGAAAAGTTCCAGGCGGTCACCATCGCCATTGCCAAAAAGAAGGGGAGCGATTCCGTAGTTGTCGCAAAAGACATCCTAAAAAAACTCAAGACCCTCAACGGATATATCATCCCTGAAGGCGTCCACGCCACCATATCGCGTGACTACGGAAAAATGGCGCATGACAAAGTCAAGACCTTGATCGAACACCTGATTGGTGCAATCGTCTCTGTCATGCTCGTGATGACGATCTGGCTGGGATGGAGAGCGGGACTGGTCGTTTTTGTGGCCCTGCCCGTTACTTTTTCTCTTACGCTCTTCGTCTACTACATGCTTGGATACACATTGAACCGGGTGACGCTCTTTGCCTTGATCTTTGTGGTGGGCCTTGTTGTGGACGATGCAATCATTGTCGTGGAAAACATGGACAGGCATTTTAAGATCGCCAAAGACAACCTGTTTTCAAGGGCCGTACAAGCAGTCGGAGAAGTCGGTGATCCCACGATCCTTGCCACCATAACCGTCATCGTCGCCATATTCCCCATGGCCTTTGTACGCGGCGTCATGGGACCTTACATGAAGCCGATGCCCGTCGGCGCCTCCCTCGCCATGGTGTTTTCCCTGTTTGTGGCCTTTACCATTACGCCATGGCTTGCCTTCAAACTCCTTGCCCATCGCAAGGGTGATGCCGCGGGTGAAAAGGATGAGGAAGAATGGATCAAGAAAACGAGGCTTTACAAAGGTTACAACAAGGTCCTTTCACCCTTAATGGAAAAAGGCCTCCTCAGATTCCTCTTGCTGTGCGGCATCATTCTCCTCTTTTTCGGCGCAGTCATGTTCATCCCAACGAATAAGGTTATCCTGAAGATGCTCCCCCTCGACAACAAGGACAATCTGGAGGTCGTTATCGACATGCCCAAGGGAACGCCCCTCGAGAAGACCACTGTTCTTGCGACCGACATCGGGACGTATCTTTCAGGGGTGAACGATGTGGACAACTACGAGATTTACGCGGGGATAGCAGCACCTTTCGATCTCAACGGCCTGGTCAGACATTATTACCTGAGGCGGGGTGACAACGTGGCCCAAATCGTAGTGAATTTTAGAGACAAGCAGAAGAGAAAGCTCGAGAGCCACGCCCTTGCGGAAATGCTGAGAGGACCGATCCAGGCAATAGGAAGCAAGTATAACGCCAACATCAAAATAGCGGAAGTTCCTCCGGGTCCCCCCGTGCTTTCCTCTCTTGTTGCTGAAGTATACGGTCCTGACCGGAAAAGCAGGCTGGCTGCAGCTTCAAAGATAAAATCTATTTTCGAAACCACCAAAGGTGTGGTGGACGTGGACTGGTTTGTGGAACACGATATGCAGGAGCTTGATTTTACTGTCAATAAAGTAAAGGCCGCCCTCACGGGAATTTCCACGGATATGATAACCAAGACCCTTTATATGGCCATCAAAGGCATGAAGGCAGGCATATTACATACCGGAAAAGACCGGGAACCGGTGAGCATCATCGTCAGGGTACCCCAAAGGCAGAAATCCCAGTTGGATATACTCAAAAACATAAACCTTATTTCCATGGCCGGAAAAGCAGTTCCCTTGAGCGAACTTGTGCAGATAGAGCAAAAGAACAAGGACAAGCCTATCTATCATAAAGACCTTAAACCCGTGGTTTACGTCGTAGGGGATGTGGCAGGGGCCATAGAGAGTCCTGTGTATGCGATCCTCAAGATGAGAAAAAGGATAGGATCCATCCTGAGCCACGGTTCCAGGGTAAGGGAATACTGGACACAAGAGCCGGACAACACCCAGACGGTTTCCATAAAATGGGGGGGAGAATGGAAAGTGACCTATGAAGTCTTCAGGGACCTCGGGCTCGCCTTTTTTGGAGCAATGATTGTCATGTATTTCGTGCTTGTTGCATGGTTCGGTTCCTTTGTCACTCCGATTATCATGATGATACCCATTCCCCTGAGTCTCATCGGGATCATACCCGGCCATTTCCTGTTCGGTAAATTTTTTACCGCCACCAGCATGATAGGATTCATTGCCCTGGCAGGCATCATGGTCAGAAATTCAGTGCTGCTGATCGATTTCATTGAACTGAGCCTCAGAAGAGGGAAAGAAATCAAGGAGGCAGTGATTCAATCCGGCGCCATCAGGGCGAGACCTGTTATCCTGACAACGGTAGCCGTTATTGTCGGGGCTTTTTTTATGCTCCCGGATCCTATCTTTGCGGGACTTGGCGTCTCGCTCATCACCGGGGCCGCCGTTTCCACCGTCCTGACGCTGGTCATTATCCCGCTGGGCTACTACATGTACTACAAGAGGGTCCATCGGGATCGACAAGCGGGTTGACGAATGCATCAATCCCAGTGCCTGTGGGCATGCATATGGATTGTATCCTTGTGGATATGACGATGCCTGTGGATAAGATTCGCCTCCATCAGGATATCCTGGTCGTCCAGTATCTCTCTGGATCCACCCCTGGCCATGATCTCGTGATCCTGTCCCAGCACATAACATGACTCGGCCGCAACATAGGGGATCTCCAGGTCGTGAGTGGCCGTTACGACCGTTTTTCCGTTTTCGGAAAGCTCCAGGATAAAATCTATCATCCATCCCTGGGTTTGAGGATCCAGGCTGGAGGTGGGCTCATCCATGAGCCAAACCTCCGGGTCGAGCGCGAGTATGGACGCGAGCGTCACCTTCTTTTTCTCCCCTTCGCTCAAATGATAGGGGGCCCTGTCCTTCAGTTTTGATATCCCGAGCATCTCCAGACAGGTGGCTGCCGTTTCAGTCACAAGTTTTTTGGACATGCCAAGCTGAAGAGGAGCAAAGGCCACCTCGTCCCACACCGTGGGAAGGAAGAGCTGAACATCAGGATCCTGAAACACAAATCCCACCCTCGCATGAAACCGTCTTGCGAACTTCTTGTTCCTCATGGCTGGTTCATTAATGAGGGAGGAGAATGCCCGGATCTCACCCTGTGACGGGAAATAAAGACCATCCAGGAGTTTGAGGAGAGTTGACTTGCCGGAACCGTTCGCCCCGAGTATGGCCACACTTTCTCCTTTGTTTACGATCATATTTATGGATTCAAGGGCCATATCAGAGCCGGGATAACGGTATGATACCGCTGAAATCTCAAATACAGGGTCTTTTTTTTCCATCTCTCACCTGAAAGTTATCCACAGGCTTATTATTCCTGCGGTGAATGCCAGCCACAGCCAGTCCAAGAGTCCAAAGGAGAAATCCTCCATGAGTCTGGGGTTTTCAGACCACCCTCTGGAGAGCATTGCAAGGTGGACCTCGCTGCTCAGGCTGTATGATTTTCCGACAAGAACGCCAAGCCTCGAAGCTATCCAGCCATGTTCCTCCCTGATGTTTGAATCCCCGATCTGCCTGCTTTTTCTGGCAAGCAGCATTGCTTCCACCGTCCTCAGAAAAAGGTCTATGTACCGATAAGTCATGGCAAAGACGAGGATAACCATCTCGGGGACCCTGAGCACCGACAACGCCTTTAACAGACGTGTCCACTCGGTGGTCAAGATGAGCAGGACGGCCAGCGATACGGATGTGGCAACCCTCAAGACCAGGATTGCAGCTCCCAGAGCGCCCTGGACGGTTATTGTTATGGTTTTCGGGATATTGAAAGGCCCGATGGAATGGGGCGAAGAAAAAGTCATGAGCGTAAAAAGCGGTCTCCCCGGAGTAACGATATTGAGCACGGCAGGCAAGACAATCATTGCGGTAAAAAGGGGGATGAATACCCACACCCTTTTTACGAAAAAGCCCAGGGGTACCCTTGAAACAACCGCAAGAACCAGCGTCAAGGCATAAAGAATCGATAAGGTTCCAAGGTGAGCAGACAAGCCGGTGATAATGAGGAGGCAAAGGATGCTTGCCAGTTTGCCCCTTGGATCGAGCCGCTGAAGAAGCCCGTTTTCCCGGGCATAGCGGTTCGCAAAAACGGATTGTTCAATGGCCCGCGTGATATCGGCCATGGTCTTTGCTACAAAATCACTTCTCATGCATCAGCCCTTCACATCCCCCTTGTCCTTGCGGGAAAGGCCTTTTCCGATCAGCCATGTGGCAAGGACAACAAGCAGGATACCGGCGAATGCCGAGATGATGTAACCCAGGACGTCACCGGTACCTGGAACGCCGTAGTCTGCAAGAGGGGCCCGCCAAAAACCGGAGAACCTGGCAAGCCCCTTTGGAATGAATCCGACCATTTTTTTGAACGCTTCGACCCCCCATTCTCCCCAGGTATCTCCTGAAGCAAGGAGACCGATGGGAGAAAGAACAGCGAGAATGCCAAGCCCAATCCACAGTTTCTTGAAGTCTTTCATGGCTGTACCTCCTTCCTCAAATCAGCCAGCAGCGCGGGCATGGATTTTTTCAAAAAGATCAACACGCCCCCCGTTACAACGGCTTCAGCGACTCCGGCAACCGTGATATGGGCAAAAAGCATTGCCGGTATCGTCTGGGAGAGGTTATAGGGACAGTAAAGAGGGGTCCCGTTTGCCGTATGGAACAGGAGAGGTTGAATGCCGAACTCAATGGCTGCGCAAAGGGCGGCGGCGTTTATGCCCACGTATGAGCCGATGGCCGCTCCGATCCAATACCTGGAAGCGTTTTTGTCTGCTGATCCTGCTATGAGCCGGTATACGCCGTATCCCATGAAAGGTAAAACAATGGCCATGTTAAAAGCATTGGCACCGAATGTCAGTATCCCCCCATCCCCGAAAAATAGCGCCTGAATAAACAGGGCCGCAGAAACTCCCATCACAGCGGCCCATGGCCCCAGCAACACGGCTATGAGCGTCCCTCCTATTGCATGAGCGGTGGTCCCTCCCGGGACCGGGGCGTTAAACATCATGATGACGAATGAAAAGGCCGAGAATATGCTCAGGAGCGGCACGGTCCTGGTGGTCAACGTATTTTTGAGTTTCCGGGCCGCCATGTACCAGAAAGGGGCGACGGCCGCATACATCACCCCGCAGGTCTGGGGGCTCAGATAACCATCCGGTATGTGCATTTCAATTCCTCCTTCTTGGTCCCGATCTGGGGACAAGTGTTTTAGCATCCAGGGAATGATCAGAAAAGGAGGCCCAGTTCCGCAGACAGATAAATACGACCGTCTTTCACATTTCCGCTTTTGTCTTGAAAAGCCCTGTCCGCGCTGATATAGGCCCCCCCAACTCTCGCATAAGCGTGTTCCGAGAAGTTGTAGGTCGGTGTTAAGGTAGCTGCATAGATGTGCTTGGCTGCTGTACTCTCTGTGTATATCCTGCTTCTGCCCTGATCGATGTATTCAATTCTCAAGGGAACGGATATCTTTCCAAAACGAGGAGAGAGATAAAAAGCCGCGCCTATGGAGGACCTTCCCCCGTAGGTGTTCCTCATAGAACTGTCCCACCTCCAATAATCCACGTCGAAGGCAAGATAAATATTTTTGATGGTATGTTCTATCACCACTCCGGTCAGGTTTTTCATCCCGTTGATGTGGTAGTTGTAGACATGGAAATCGAGCCCGAAGGCCGTCCCCGCCAGTCCCAGTTCCCATGAATCATTCGGGCATATTTCCGCCGTAGCGTATTCCTGACGGTCCAGCCTGCTTTTATAATAGCCTGCTTCCATGTTAAACCCGGAGAATGAATATGAGGCCCTGGCGCCATACGCATTGTAGGGTTGCTGGGATGCGACGGCTCCCAGCACAATATTTCTGTTGTTGAACGTATAAGTGTCCTCATACCCTGCGCTCGGCTTGAGAAGTCCGGCCTTAAGGATAAGATTATTCATCGGCTTCAATGACAGTGACGCGTATTCTATGTCATAGTCACTGTTTACGGACGGCGCGGC
>Ga0315542_1000181_pt1 | contig 36284 bp, 44 predicted proteins | sample SalMarSW160120MG_FD_202541 | JGI IMG/M metagenome (GOLD analysis project Ga0315542, IMG submission 202541) | Salt marsh sediment microbial communities from the Plum Island Ecosystem LTER, Massachusetts, United States - Salt Marsh Sediment SW1601-20 ...
CCTCAGCCGCATGGCAATCTGAGTGGCCAGCCTGCCCACGACCTTGTCCTCAGCGTCAACAAGGTACCATTTCTTCTGGACTTCCTTTTCTTTTGCCACAAATGTCTTCATAATCATCGTCCCATCAGTTAAATTGGAAATACTTTTTTTAAAAAATTTTTCCGGGTATGTCAAGAGATATCTCAAAAAAAGCTGTTGACAACAAGCCCGATTCTTGTTACGTACTAAATTCCTGTCTCTTGGCGCCCGTAGCTCAGTTGGATAGAGCGCCGGGCTTCGAACCCGTAGGCCGCAGGTTCGAGTCCTGCCGGGCGCGCCATATACTTCATACATCCTGTGGGCCTGTAGCTCAGCTGGCAGAGCAGTTGACTCTTAATCAATTGGCCGAAGGTTCGAGCCCTTCCAGGCCCACCAACAAAATCAAGGGCTTACAGCACATTGCAGTAAGCCCTTTTCTATTCATACATGATGGAGAGCGCAGTGCCTGAACGTGCAGGATTTCTTTGTTTTCTGGTGCCGAAGGCGGGACTTGAACCCGCACGGGCGTGGCCCACTACCCCCTCAAGATAGCGTGTCTACCAAATTCCACCACTTCGGCACAAAGCACATCTCCTATTTCGTTTCCATCCATAAATGGCTATTTTTCACAATCTCTGCGTCAATCTACGGGATCATTTGTGCGACGTACTAACGTACGTCTCCGCGTAATCCCTTGATTTTCTTGATCTTGTAAAAAATGTCTCATTTCTGGATTGGAAACCCGCTCGCGCCCAAATTCTATTCGTGGATGGGCACTATTTCTTCTCCTGTTGGGCCGGAGGCGCTGCCGGGGCGCTGGTTTGAGCCGCCGGGGCCTTCGTCTGATTCACGTCCCGCATGATGGAAGACGTCCTCGCCTTTCCTGAGAGAATCGTGAGCCCCAGGGATGTCAGCATAAATACGATTGCGACGATTGTCGTTACCTTGGTCAGGAACGACATGGCGCCCGTGCTTCCAAATACCGCCTGGCTGGAACCTCCGAAAGCGGCACCCATGTCTGCTCCCTTTCCCTTTTGCAAGAGCACTATCAAAATCAGCGTTACACAAACAAGAGAATGTATCAGAATAAGAATGAGTTTCATTCATTGACCTCGTTTCAACCCTTGATCCGTCATAAAATCTCTACAAAATGATAGCTGCCAGGCTGTTTCGGCGGAGCGCTTACATTATTACATAAACTTTTAGTCTATTGGGAAGTCCAATTTTTTTCAACAAAAATCTGAATCATCCATCTCCGGTCGTGCTGTACTGGATGATTTTGATGAATTGATCCGCATGCAGACTCGCGCCGCCCACGAGAACTCCATCAATATCAGGCATGGACATGAGTTCCGAGATATTCGTCGGCTTCACGCTTCCGCCGTAAAGGATCCTTACCTCTCCTGCTGACACAGCGCCAAACGTCTTCTCGACCCAGCTCCTGACAAACGCGTGAACCTCCTGAGCCTGTTCCGGAGTTGCGGTTTTGCCGGTTCCAATCGCCCATATAGGTTCGTAAGCCAGAACCGTGGAAACCGGCATCAGTTCGTCCGCTTGAAAATTCAGGAGGGACGCGTTCAACTGCTCTTCTATCACCGAAAAAGTCCGTTCTCTTTCCCTGTCTTCCAGACTTTCTCCCATGCATACGATAGGTATCAGGCCTAGAAGCACCGCCGACTTCACTTTGAGATCGACGATCTCGCTGGTTTCCCCGAACAGCGTCCTTCTTTCCGAGTGGCCCAGGATCACATGTGTACAGCCCACCTGTTGAAGCATCCGCCCGGAGATCTCACCGGTGAAGGCGCCCTTCATCTCCCAGTGCATGTTCTGCCCGGCCAGGAAAATCTTCCTGCCTTCTGCGGCCTCTCGCACTGCCGGCAGGCTCGTGAAGGGAGGTGCAACCAGAACGTCCCTGTCCGTCGCATCATTTAGACCGGCACAGATGCTCTGAACCAGGCGAACGGCATCTCCGATATCCAGATTCATCTTCCAGTTCCCTGCTATGAGGGGTCTCCTGTCTCCCATTTCGACTCTCCTCTATATGCCGGTTCTTATGAATCCCCGAGACGCGTGATCAACTCACATGGATGCCATGTGCAGGGCAAGGTCAACCATCCGGTTCGAGTATCCGAATTCATTGTCATACCAGGAGAGGACCTTCACCATGTCACCGATCGCCATGGTGGAAAGAGCATCTACGGTCGATGAAACCCTGGTACCGTTAAAATCAGCCGAAACCAGGGGCTTGTCACAAAAGTCCAGGATGTCCTTGAGGTATGTTTCCGACGCCTCTTTGAAAGCGTTGTTCACCTCTTCCACAGTCACGGCCTTTCCCGTTTGAACCACCAGATCAACCACCGAGACATTCGGCGTCGGCACCCGAATTGCCATTCCGTTCAGTTTCCCCTCCAGCTGCGGCAGTACGAGAGCGACCGCCTTGGCAGCCCCTGTGGTAGTAGGGATCATGGAAAGCCCGGCAGCGCGCGCTCTGCGCAAGTCCCGATGTGGGAAGTCCAGCAACCGTTGGTCACCGGTATATGCGTGGGTGGTCGTCATCAAGCCTTTTTCTATGCCGAAGCAGTCCAGCAGAACCTTGCACACCGGGGCAAGGCAATTGGTGGTGCAGGATGCATTAGAGACCACGTGATGCCTTTGGGGGTCGTATTCATGGTGGTTGACCCCCATGACCAGTGTGACATCAGGTTCCTTGGCAGGCGCTGAAATGATTACCTTCCTGGCCCCGCTTTCAAGGTGTCTCGATGCTTTTTCCCGATCCCTGAACAGCCCGGTGCACTCAAAAACGGTTTCAGCACCGATATCTCCCCAGGGGATCTTGGAGGGATCCTTTTCAGAGTAGATCTCTATCTCCTTCCCGTTCACTATGATGGAATGCTCGGTACTGGAAATCTCCGCATCCAGGGTTCCATGCACCGAATCATACTTCAAGAGATGGGCAAGTGTAGGTGGATCCGTCAGATCGTTTATGCCCGTGAATTCTATCCGCTCATTCCGGTAACCGGCCCGGAAAACCATCCTCCCTATACGTCCAAAACCATTTATTCCCGTTTTTAAAGACATTTTTTCCTCCTGGTCGCTCCTCCCATAGCATTATCGCCACGTTACACCATATTCAGGTTGTTTCGGCTGCAGGCTGAAGGCTGTTAGGCCCTCTGAATACCTATAGCCTATCCACCTTATTCCAATTCGCATTCAAGCGCTACCGGCGTTGGCTGCGTCGCAGGCTCCTCGACGCACTGTTTTCGTACGCCTCCGTCGCCCACTTCTTGCCGCCTTGATATCATCATGAATGCAAATCTGGAATTAGCAGCTACAACTATATTATTGAACGAGAGCGGCGAGGACCGGCGTCACCGGAGGTGTTGAACTGCAGGGCCATAAGGATAGCATCTTCGTCCGTGTCCCTGTAATACTTCGCCCGTCGGCCAATTTCCCGAAACCCTGCTTTCTTGTACAAATCTCTGGCAGGCGAGTTTGAGGGCCGCACCTCCAGCAGGGCGCACTCAGCCCCTTCGCGGATACCCACTACAATCATCTTCTCAAGAAGCATTCTGCCTAGTCCTTCTCCCCGCCTTTCGGGATGAACTGCGATATTCATGAGATGCAGTTCCCTCGCCATGTACCAGAAACAGATATATCCTACCAGGTCTTCCCTATCTTGGAGAACCCAAAGGGAAGAAAAGGACCTTTGCACCTCCTCACGAAATGCTTCGGACGTCCAGGGGGAAGGGAAAGACACCTTCTCAATCGCAAGGATCCTTTGCTCCAGACGATCAAAATTTTCCGCTGTAACCCTGATCAGAGAAATCATTCCGACTGCAGCAATTGTCCAGCAAGGGCGATGCTTCTTTTGCCCGCTTCCTTTGCCCTCTCACCCAGATCACTCAGCGCGAATTGGCGGCGATCCTGGGCAGCTGCAATAACCATGGGCAGATTCACACCCGTCAAAACCTCGACTTTTTCGTCTCCGAGAAATGACAGGCTGAGATTAGAGGGAGTACCCCCAAACATGTCGGTGAGGATGAGGACCCCGTCGCCCTCATTCATGGTTTTTATCTTTTCAGAGATGGTTTCTATCATCTCCTGGCTGCCGGAGGTCTGGGTTATTGCAATGCTGTCCGAGTTCTCAAGCCGCCCCATAATAAGTTCAGCCGCGTTGAGCAGTTCCTTCCCCAGATCACAGTGAGAAATTATGAGCAATCCTATCATGCTGTCCCTTTGTACCAGGTCTTCAGGGTTCATTCTCCTGTTCGTCGGTCTTGACAATGGCCTCGTAAATTTCCTCTCGCGTCCCGGCCTCCATCAATTTTTTGCGGAATGCCCTGCTTTTCAGGACCCTGGCAATCTTTGCGAGGGTCTTCAGATGAAGCCCCGCCGAACTATCCGGCGCTACCAACAGAAAAAAGAGGTGCGCAGGCTGTGCGTCCATCGAATCAAAGTCCAGCCCATGCTTGCTCCGCCCGAAGGATATCATGGGCTGGCTCAGGCTGTTGATCTTCCCGTGGGGGATGGCGACCCCTTCACCAATGCCGGTACTCCCGAGTTTTTCCCGCTCAAGAAGGACTCTCACCAGATCGGATTTGTCGACAGTAGGCGCATGATTGCAAATTGCTTGGGCCAGTTCTTCCAGTACGCCCTTCTTATCGCTGGCAGCCAATTCAGAGATAATGCTGTCTTCGGTTATGATATCTGAAAGTTTCATCGCACCATCACACTAACTGGCCGGTTCAATAAGGCCGAGATGGCCATCCCGACGCCTATAGATAACGTTGATTTCCAATGACCTGGCATTTCTGAATACCAGAAACTCCCTTTCCATCAGACTGAGTTGCATAGCGGCCTCCTCCGCATCCATGGGCTTCGCCACCATCTGTTCAACCTGTATAGAAGGTTCTTCTTCCTGAATCGTACTGTCGGCTTCCTCAGAGGCAAGGGCATCTTCTCCCTTGATATTGTCGGGCCGCCGTGACCTGATCTTAGACAGATGCCTTTTGATCTGCTTTTCGATCTTGTCCATGACCTGATCAATGGCGGAGTACATATCTCCGGTCTCTTCAACTCCTTTTAATCTGGTACCGTTCACACTGATGGTCACATCAGCCTGATGCCGGAATTTTTCAACGGTGAGAACAACATGGGCTTCCATTGGATAATCCAGGTATTTCTTCAGCTTGGATACCTTTTCCTCTGCATAGGCCTTCAGGCTTTCCATCGGCTCTGTGTGTCTGAAAGTCACGGTAATATCCATATTCACTCCTCCTGACAACAAGGTTGCTCGGAGACTTCGTTATCCTGCCTGTCCATAGGGCTGCCTTCGTTTCCTTGAAGGCAATATGCCCATGCTTTCTCTGTATTTCGCGACTGTTCTACGTGCAACACGAATATTCAATTTTTTGAGGATATTTGAAATCTCCTGATCACTGTATGGTTTTGCTGCATCCTCTCTTTTTACGATGTTTCTGATATGCTCTTTCACGCTCTCGGATGCAACCGCATCTCCCTCGATACTGTTTATTGCACTATTGAAAAAGAATTTCAGCTCAAAGAGTCCCTGGGGTGTATAGGCAAATTTGTTGGTTGTTACCCGGCTGATGGTAGATTCGTGCATCTGGATATCTTCAGCCACATCCCTCAACACCAGCGGCCTCAAATGAGTAATGCCATTTTCAAGAAAATCCCTCTGGAAACGGACGATGCTCTCCGTAACCCGGTAAATGGTTCTCTGGCGCTGATGAATGCTCCTTATCAGCCAGGCTGCGGACTTGAGTTTGTCCTGTATATATGCCTTCGCATTATCCGGCAGCGTATCCTTGCTAGAAAGCACATCCTTGTAGTAGGTGTTGACCCGCAGCTTCGGCAACCCGTCTTCATTCAGTGCTATTTCATAATCATCGCTCACCTTGAAAACGTAGATGTCCGGGCTCACATAGACGGTTTCCTCGTCGTTGAAAATTCTCCCCGGTTTGGGCTCCAGCGCCTGGATAACGGATACGGCAGAAAGCACTTCCTGAAAAGAGACCGAGAGAGCTTTTGCTATGCGGTCATATTTCCTGTCTTCAAGGTTCCCCATGTGATTCGTGAGGATTTCTTCTACAATTGTTCCTCCCAAATTTTGGAACCTGATTTGAATCAGGAGGCATTCCCTGGTATCCCTGGCCGCGACGCCGACGGGATCAAAATTCTGAATGAGTTCCAGAGTCTCTTTCACCTGCTCCAATGCATACCCGGTAGTCTCTGCAATCTCTTCCAGGGAAGCCTGCAGGTATCCGTCATCATTGAGGTTGCCTATAATGTGGGTCCCAATCTCTCTCCCTATTTCATCCACGCGGCTCATGCTGAGCTGCCACGTCAGATGGGAGGACAGATTGGTCTTCGTGGACGTGAGGTTTTCCAGTGGGGGGAGATCTCTGACTTCATGAGGGACTTCGGCCCAGGCAGTGTTATACTCCGTCAGGTAATTCTCCCAATCTACATCATCACGGACGTTCTCCTCGACCTTCACTTCCTTGAAATCCGGGACTTCGGGGGCGCCATCGTCGGAGTGATCTTGTCCCTCTTCGTCCCGGCTATCTTCGTCAGACTCCGACGACAACTGCTCTTCCAGCAGAGGATTGACTTCAAGCTCTTGCTGAATCGTGTCCAGGAGTTCAAGCCTCGAGAGCTGCAGGAGCTTGATAGCCTGCTGCAGCTGCGGCGTCATGATGAGCTGCTGGGTAAGATTCAGAGATTGTCTCAGTTCTAAAGCCATTTTATTTTCAACCGGCTCGGGACCAACAAAATCGCGCGGGGAGAATTACATGGTGAAATCTTCACCCAGATACGCACCCCGCGCTACTTTACTCTCGACGATCTTTTCAGGTCCGCCGTATTCTATAATCCTTCCTTCGCTTATAATGTAAGCCACATCACAGACGTTTAAGGTCTCCCTCACGTTGTGATCGGAAATAATAATCCCCAGTTTCCTGTCCTTCAACTGCCGGATGATCTTCTGTATATCATTTACCGCCAGCGGGTCAATCCCGGCAAAGGGCTCATCAAGAAGCATGAATCTTGGTTCCGTTACCAGGGCCCTTGTTATTTCGAGGCGCCTCCGCTCTCCACCGGAGAGAGATAATGCCTTCTGGCGGGCAAGATGTCCAATATTCAATTCGTCCAGGAGGTCCTTGATTCGCCCTTTTCTCTTCTCCCGGGGAATATTGAGCTGCTCCATGATAGCCAGCAGATTCTCTTCCACCGTTAGTTTCCGAAACACCGATGGCTCCTGTGCCAGGTAATTGATCCCCTTCCTCGCGCGTATATGCATCGGGTCATCGGTAATATCTTCGTTGTCAAGGAAGACTCTCCCTTCATCGGGGCGTGCAAGACCGACGATCATGTAAAAAGTGGTGGTCTTGCCGGCGCCGTTGGGCCCGAGCAGCCCCACGATCTCCTGACGTCTGAGATTGAGGGATACGTCATCAACAACCCGCTTTCCGTTGTAGATTTTCACCAATCCCTTTGTCTGAAGTATCTTACCTCCCAAGGTCAAGGAGCCTCCGTCTTCCGCTTCTTGGGAAAAATAATCGCCTGGGCCCGCTCCTTCCCGGTACTCTCTACAGTGCTCCTGTTCTCTTTGAGGAAGATAGTGATACGGTCACCCCTCACCAGATCTTTACCCTGCTGCACGGACGGATGCCCGGTGAGAACGATTTTATCATCGTCCTGAAAGTAGACGGCCTTGTCGGCCGTGGCCACGCCTCCTTCTTCTCTGGTGACCCTGACTTGACCGGTGGCAACAATCCGGTCTATGCCCTGTGAGAATGCGTCCTTGCTTCCTTCATCGGGCGAAGGACGGTAATACACCAGCATTTTCTGACAATCCACCACAAAATCGTCCTTTTTCGCGTTCACCTCTCCCGTGAAGGTGACGATTCTCTTTTGATTGTCCACTTCCAGGGTCTTTGACTTGATGACAATGGGTTTCGGGGCTGCGGTTTTTCCGCTGCTTTGCTCTGCTGCCGCGTGAGACGCAATCGGAAAAACAAATCCCGGGAGAACCAGGCATAACACCAGGAAACAAAACACCTTCGGGTTTATCATCTGCCGGCAACCCCCTCCCGAACTATGGTCGTCACTTTTGAAAGGATCTTCATCCTCTCCTTCCTGAGATCCGCAAACATTCCTGTCCCTGATATAGAAAAAAAAGAGCCGAACAATTGAACCGGCTTGTCATTCGTTACCACCCCATTCCTTTCGTCAAACAGCATGCGTTCGGTCACTATCCTATATCCATCCTGAGTCTGTCCCTCCAAATTCCCCCAGAGTTTTGCCTTCCCGGTAGACCTCGAATATTCGCCGTTGTCTCCAGTGAGTCGAAGAGCGGGTCTCCCGGCAGGCAGGACTTTCAGATGAAAAGCATGAAAAGAAATGATCTGCCTGTCCTCGGAAAAATGGACCTCGTCCGCGTCGAGCACCCACCTGATGCCTTTTGCAGGATCCTCCTGGGTATAGTGAATGTCTTTCAGTGTAATTCCCTGTCCGGAAACCGCCTGTTCCAGCACGGAATCGTGAAATAACTCCTTGCCGGACCTGAGTACATAGATCCCTACAAGCACCAGCAATAGACCCACACCCATAAGGGGCCAGTGTCTTCTGAAAAAATGAGCCATAAACATGAACGATTATATCAAGGCCTCATTCGGTATGTAAAGACTATTTTCCGGTGCCTTGCCCGATCGCCTCGGGCCATTTTCCCTGCAGTTTCAGTATCCACTCACATACTTCCCGCACAGCGCCGTGTCCTCCCCGCCTGCCGGTAATCGCATCAGCCATTTCAAGGACCTCTCCGGCAGCATCGGCAACAGCAACGCGAACTCCGGAAGACGCGAACAGCGGCAAGTCCGGCAAGTCATCTCCGACGCTGGCAATTTCTGATTTTCTCAATGCAGTCCGCGCCAATAGTTCCCTGCAGACTGCCGTCTTGTCCTGTACCCCCTGAAACACCAGTCCGATTCCGAGTTCCCTTGCCCGGTGTTCAACTGCCCCGGATTTCCTGCCCGAAATGAGCGCCACCTGGATGCCGCTCTCCATCAAGCGCCTCATACCATAGCCGTCCCTGACGTGAAACGACTTTGTCTCGCTGCCTCCCGAGGATATATAGATAATCCCGTCTGTCAGGACACCATCCACATCCAGGATAAGCAGTTTTATCTTCTTTGCCCGTTCTTCTGTTTCCGGATGTTTGATTTCTTTCATACCCTGGGATCCGCTCTTCTTACTACCTGATAAATGTCTTTTAAAACGCGGAGGAGACCTGGAACATCACTGAGAGGCAGAGAGTTCGGCCCGTCGCACAGGGCTGAATCAGGGGAAGGGTGCACTTCCATAAAGACGCCGTCCGCTCCGGCGGCCACGGCAGCTCTTGCCAGATTTTCCACGTATTCTCTCTGCCCGCTGGAGCAATGCCCTCCGCCGCCGGGAAGCTGGACACTGTGCGTCGCGTCAAAAACCACAGGAAACCCGAAGTCCTTGAGAACGGCAATAGATCTCATATCCACCACCAGGTTGTTGTATCCGAATGCGGACCCCCGTTCCGTCAAGAGCAGGCGGTGATTGCCGGTAGAACGTACTTTCTCCACTGCCGGCGCCATGTCCCATGGCGCCAGGAACTGCCCTTTCTTTATGTTTATGGGCAGATTGGTTCGTGCTGCGGCAAGAATCAAGTCCGTCTGCCGGCAGAGAAAGGCCGGGATCTGAATGACGTCGAGGACATCGGCCACCCGGCCTACCTGGTCCCGCTCGTGGACATCGGAGAGGACCGGCAGCCCTGTTTCTTTCTTCACCCGGCTGATGACTTCAAGGCCTTTTTTCAAGCCCGGCCCCCTGAAAGAATGCAGGGATGTCCGATTTGCCTTGTCATAAGATGTCTTGAAGATAATCGGGATGCCGAGGTCATCTCCTGTCTTGCGCAGGAATGCAGCAACTTCCAATGTCAACGACTCATTCTCGATAACGCACGGCCCTGCAATGACAAAAAAGGGACCGTTTTTCTCTATTACAAGGTTTCCTATTTGAATTGGCTGTATGTTCCCCACCCCTTCCATACTGCGAATCTCCTCGTATTCTTCAAGTTCCGGAAGCGATGATGCCATTGTGGCCCCGGAGTGACGGGAATATTGTTATAGGATGGCGTTCTAAAAGTCAAGGTAACCTCCGCCTGCGCCTGGCTGCCCGCATTTTTCGCAGGCTTTGGTGCATATATCCTTGGATACGATGTCGTACCCGAATTGGATAATTTCTCCTCACCGCAAAGGCGCGAAGTTCGCAAAGAATTTGTTTTCCCTTTCCGCTGAGACGGCGGAAAGGGAAAAGACAGCTTCACGGGAAAAGAAAGAGTAGTTAACTTTGCGGCCTTTGCGCCTTGAGAGAAGCGGGTGGTGAAAAACTACAAAGATTACGTCATCAGACTATTGATCCACGTACTTAGCAACAGGAGATTGGCTGCGAGGGATGCAATCTGGGTTTACTCAAAAAACTTTTGCTTGTCAGAATCGCGCATAAATCCTAAAATTGCTATTTTAAATAGTGCGCAGGAGGACGCCATGCCCAGAAAGAAAGGCGCCAAGACCATTCAGGAGATCAACGAGCGGATACGGGCGGGAAAAGTCGTTGTCGTTACTGCTGAAGAGATGCCCGAAATCGTCCGGAAAAAAGGCCCTGCCGCGGCCGCCCAGGAAATTGATGTGGTCACCACAGGTACCTTCTCTCCCATGTGCTCTTCGGGCGCGTTCCTCAACTTCGGTCATGCCAAGCCAGCAATTAAAGCCTCCCGTGTCTTCCTCAACGGTGTGCCTGCCTATGCAGGGCTTGCGGCCGTTGACGTCTACCTGGGCGCCACGGAACCGGCCCAGGATGACCCGCTGAATCGGGTTCATCCGGGACAATTCAAGTACGGCGGCGGCCACGTGATTCATGACCTGCTTGCGGGCAAACAAATCCGTCTCCGGGCATATGGCTACGGGACCGATTGTTATCCGAATCGGGAGTTAAAGAAAAAGATCACCCTCGCGGAGCTGCCCTTTGCCAATTTATTAAACCCCAGGAATGCTTACCAGAACTATAACTGTGCCATCAATTTGTCAAAGAAGACCATCTACACCTATATGGGCATCCTGAAACCCCATGCGGGAAACGCCAATTATGCCACATCAGGACAATTGAGTCCGCTCCTGAACGATCCCTATTACCTTACCATGGGCCTCGGAACAAGAATATTCCTGGGAGGGGCCATGGGATATATTATCGGACCGGGGACCCAGCACAAACCCGATGTCAAGCGCGGGAACAACGGAGTGCCCTTGACCCCCTCAGGGACCCTCATGGTCACAGGCGATCTCAAGAAGATGGACCCGAAATGGGTGGTCGGCGTCAGCCTGCTCGGCTATGGATGTTCTCTTGCCATGGGTATTGGAGTCCCCATCCCCATCCTGAACGAGGAGATTGCCCGTTTCACGGGAGTTTCGGACGACGAGATTTTCACCCAGATCATTGATTACGGCAATGACTATCCAAAAGGAGAGGCGACCAGTCTGGGCCAGGTCAGCTATGCGGAGTTGAAATCCGGAACAATTCGTTTTAACGGCCAGGAGGTCCCCACGGTTCCCATAACGTCTTATACGAGGTCCAGAGAAATTGCCGCCCTCCTGAAGGAATGGATTGAAAAAGGAAAATTCTACCTTACCCAGCCACAGGACAAATTTCCCGGCACCGAACTTTTTGCTCTGGAATAAGGAGGTTACTATGCTCGAAAGCATCAAGAAAAGTCTGCTCGCCGGACTGGGAGCAGCGGTCGTTACTAAGGAAAAGATAGAAAAACTTACTCAAAAACTTGTAGAAGATGGTAAAATAAGTACAGAAGAAGCTCAAACCCTGTCCAAGGACCTGATTGAAAGCGGTACGCGGCAGTGGGAGGACATGCAGAAACGCGTGAACAACACTGTCAAGCAGGCGCTTGAAGGGCTTGATATGTGCACAAAACAGGACTTCTCAGCCCTCGCAGGCAAAGTTGATGCACTGGAAAAGCGGGTCGCAGCCCTGGAGGGAGGGAAAAAACCCGCCGAAGGATAACAGGGCTTGTCCCTCCCTGTACATTTCTCCTCCTCAGCATGGGGAGCTTCGAGCCAGCGTGGTAAAGGGCCACAGCTATGTTTTTTTGACATCGAGGGCTTTTTTGAGCTTCGCGCCCAGAGAACCCATGGCTTTACCTTGTCCGGTGAAAGCGCGCCAGTTGGTCTCCTCTGCGGCATCCCCCGGCGCAAGGGTTATCTTCCGCTCCTCCGCGTTAACGGCATGAACGACCACCGGTATTGCATCTCCTTCGCGAAGGTTGGCAATGCGTTGACCATCCGAAGATCTATCCAGGTTCGATTTCGGCAGAAGGCCGGTTATGCCGGGTTCCAGTGACACGAAAATCCCGAAGGCCTCTTTCTTTTCGATGCGACCATGTATGGTCTGGCCGACGCGGTAGCGTTCCCCCACGGCGAGCCAGGGATCGCCTTCCACGTCTTTCATACTCAATGAGATTCTTCTGGCTGCCCGGTCGATATCCTTTATCATCACGCCCACAACTTCCCCAGTCTTCACCATCTCCTCGGGTCTCAGGACGCGTTTTCTGTAGGTCATCTCGCTGATATGGACCAGCCCCTCTATGCCCGGAGCGATTTCGACGAATGCCCCGAACTTGACGCATTGTTTGACCGTGCCTTTCACTTCCAGGCCGGGCCGGAACTGTTCCTCAACCGTCTCCCATGGATCCGCGGTCACCTGTTTCACCGAGAGAGCTATTTTCGGGAGGCCTGCCTTCCCACCGTGTTCGATCCCAATGACCTTTACCGTAACCGGATCAAAGGATCTGAGAACATCATCGGCCTTTTCTACCCGCGACCAACTCAGTTCAGAAAGGTGCACCATCCCCTCTATGCCCGGAATGAGCTCGACAAAGGCTCCATAGGGCATCAGCTTGGTCACCCGGCCCTGCAGGATGTCGCCTTCCCGCAATTCCGCCAGGAAGGCGTCATGGGTCTTTTTCTGCTCACGTTCCATCAATACCCGGCGAGAAACGACGATATTCCTGGCATCCTCTTCCAGCTGTGTGATGAGGAATTGGTACGTCTCGCCCACATAGTCGTCAGGAGTTTCGATGTAGTGCAGATCCATCTGGCTGATCGGACAGAAGGCCCTCTTTTTTAAGACTTCAACCTGGAACCCCCCCTTGCAGGGCGCCTTCACCTTCCCTTCCACTGGAATCGCATTTTCATATGCGTCTGCCAGCAACTCCCGGCCCCCGATCCCGGAAAGGGCCTTCGAAAGCCTGGTCTCCTGGCCGTTGTTGGAAATCACGTAGAGCTCAAGCAGGTCACCGATCTTATAGGGGAATTGGCCATTCTCATCCAGGAGCTCATCCTTTTCCACGATTCCATCGCTCTTAGTACCGGTGTCAACAAAAACCGTGTCCTTGCTTACGGCAATGATTTTGCCCTGGATCTTTTCGCCCACACTGAGATCATCTCTTTTCTGGATATCAAAGGATTCCAGCAGATCAGCGAAATTTTCTTCTTCCTCTTCGGTTTCACTGTCTATCTTGTCTGTCATGTGCGATCACTCCGAAAAATATAGATTTATGTGCCGGTCTGCCCTATAAATAGAACCTCATGCATGCTAGCCGTTTTGCGTTCGGTTAGCAAGGCCCAATTCATCCGAAATCGTGCAGGAAATCATAACTCTCAGAGGCCGGAAAAGATGGTACACCATCACCTGGAGGAACAAAATCCGAGCAGCAGAAGCAGCATAAAGAAGGATGTTTGGGGATGGGTCCTCTATGACTGCGGAAATTCAGCCTTTGCTACTACGGTAATGGCGGGCTTTTTTCCGGTTTTTTTTAAAACCTACTGGAGTCACGAGACCGATATCAATACCAGCACGGCCATACTGGGCTTTGGAAACTCTCTAGCCAGCGCGTTCGTGGCTTTCACGGCGCCCATTCTGGGAGCAATCGCCGACAAGCGGGCATCCAAGAAGTTGTTCCTCGCCTTTTTCACCTATCTGGGTTCCCTGATGGTCCTCTTGCTCTTCTTCGTTGGAAAGGGAGAATGGCCTTTCGCGATACTCCTCTACGCAATTGCTGTGGTTGGGTTTTCAGGATCAAACTCCTTTTATGATGCCCTCCTCCCGTCGGTGGCGGCTCCCGATAGGATTGACTACATCTCCAGCCTTGGCTACGCCATGGGCTACCTTGGAGGAGGGTTGCTCTTCGCCCTGAATGTCCTCATGACCATCATGCCTTCCCGATTTGGCCTGGCAAGCCCGGAACAGGCTGTCCGCCTCTCTTTTGTGTCCGTGGCCGTTTGGTGGGGGTTTTTTACAGTCCTTACCTTGCACTGGGTGCCTGGAGAGCAGCGCAAAAAGGCTCCCCGCTCCCCCGCGGTGCTGGAAGGGTTCAGGCAGATCCATTCCACCTTAAGAAAGGCCAAAGAGTTCAAGCCCGTCTTGCTCTTTCTGATTGCCTACTGGTTCTACATCGACGGGGTTGATACCATCATCAGGATGGCGGTGGACTACGGCCTCTCGCTCGGTTTTCGCTCGACTGATCTGATCATCGCGCTCCTGATCGTTCAATTTATCGGTTTTCCGGCTTCGCTGGCCTTTGGGAAGCTGGGGCAGCGTTGGGGTGTCAGAAAAGCAATCTTTCTCGGCATATACCTTTACATGGGCATCACCGTTTGGGGGGCACTCATGACCAGGAAGGACGAGTTTTACCTGCTGGCGGTCCTCATCGGGTTGGTGCAGGGCGGTATCCAGGCCCTGAGCCGGTCGTACTATGCCAGGCTCATTCCGAAAGACCGCACCGCAGAATTCTACGGTTTTTACAATATGATCGGCAAATTTGCCGCGATCCTCGGCCCCGCCCTCATGGGAGCTACCGGCCTCCTGGCAAGACGTCTTCTCATGCCGCCGGGGCCTACAGAGCAGCAGCGGGTGCATCTTGCTCTCCTGGCTTCCCGCTGCAGCATTGCTTCTATCCTCGTCCTCTTTATTGCCGGGCTGTTACTTTTTGCTCTTGCGGGGAAAGAGAAGAGCGTTTCTGTACAAAATAATCTACCGTGAAGGACTCTTTGGAGCCAGGCGCGATCTTGAGAGTAGCAGGGTCAAGCGCCAGATTTACCTTGAGGGACCCCGATTTTTCGATCTGATCAAGGCGCACCTTTTCCGTATAGATAGTGGAAAGACTCTTCAGGATTGACTTTCCTCCCTTTATTTTTGTTTTTGCCGGAAGAACCTTGGCATTGGTGAGGATCAGATCCTTTCTCAATTTTCCCACCCAGTCCACCTGAATCGGCAGAGTTTTCTCCCCCGGCACGTCAATCGCAACCTCTACGGCAGATGGTCTCACTTTTCTCAGCACCACCCCCGGCGGCAGGCTGATATCTTCGGAGGTGATGACATAGGCATTGCGTCCCACCACCGCCTTGCTCAAATCAAGCCGGACCTTCACCTGGTCAGGACGTATGGACTTGATAAGCGTCCCGGATCCGCTGAGTCCTACATGGACGGTATTTACGGAGGTATCCACGATCTCCGTTGCGGGATTGCGATTCACATATTCCACGGGAATGTCAAAGGCAACCAGACTCTCCTGGCCACGGGTAAAACTGAACCAGACAGCCGTTATCAAGACCAGGGATGCCAGGGCCGCGATCGCAAGCTCCCGCTTCTCCTTTTTCTTGTAGCCCCATTGCCCTTTCATTGATCCGGCATGCTCTTCGAGTGCTTCCGCGAGGGCGTCTCTTGTGCGAACTGTACGGATCTCGGACCCCTTTGCCAGCGCCACCGTGCCCGTCTCTTCGGAAACAACCAGAACCATGGCGTCGGTCATCTCAGCCAGGCCCACCGCAGCCCGGTGCCGCGTCCCGTACCTTGAAGGGAGATCATCTCTTCGCGACAGCGGCAGCACCGCGCCCACCTTCTTTATCCGGGTCCCCTCAACAATCACGGCCCCGTCGTGCACCGGATTGTCATGCCAGAAGATGCTCTTGATCATCTCCCTCGAAACAATGCCGTCCCATCTGATACCGCCCTGGATCAATTCGTCCAGATCATCCAGCCCCGGGAACACCATGATGGCCCCGATTTTCTTGGCGGCGAGCTCAAAAGCCGTTTCGACGATGATTTCGACCTGGGTTTTGCTGGTCCTGTGAGGAACACCCCACAAAATGGCCTTGAGATTCTTTGCCTGGAGGACGGATCTGATCTCATTGCGGAAAACGACGATGATAATCAGGGCCGCGGCGGCGGTAATACCCTGGATTGCCCAACTGGTCAGAATCAGTCCCAGGGCCACGGCAACTCTCTGTGAAAACCAAAGCAGGGCTATTCCGATCAGGACGCGAAATACGTGGGTCCCACGAAACAGGACATAGAGGCGAAAAAGGATGTAACTGTTCAGTATGATATCAACAATATCCTGCCAGCGAATACTCGAGAAAAATAAAAGGAAGTTTTCCATAGCGATTATTCCGTTACACTGAAGCGAAGCGTCTTGAGAACCTGGCCGGCGCCATCAGTAATATCAACCCGCCACGGTCCTGCATCCGACTTTCGGATCCGCATACTGCTGAACGTGGACCACCGGGGTGGCTTCAATGTGAGCTTTATCTTCGCCCTGAGTTTGTCTTTTCGATACCACTCGTGGTAAATATCCATTTCTCCGGGGACAGGGTCAAAAGAGCTGAAGCAATATATTTTGTCGAGATTTGACGAAAATACAACAGCAGGATTGACCGGGGTGGTCCCTTCCATTTGTTCACAGACGTCCGCCTCGACGAGGGTCAGCCCTTTGGCCCTATCCTCGGCAGGCGGACTTGTAGTTTCCTGGGACGCCACGACTGCTGGAATCCCGATAACCAGCCAAAAGATTACCAGTAAGAGCGGTGGGCATTTGCGTTTCATCAAGCAGTCTCTCCGAATTTTTTCGATCTGGTTCGTATCCTGCAGTCTTTGATTTCCGGATAGATTTTAACATAGCATGAATAACAGATTCACCCAAAGATTTTTCCCCTGATCACCAGCAAGGCATCATCTCCTGCGTCGTCTTCGTTCGATCCGACCTTCTTCAGAATCGGTTGGTCTCGGAAATCAGGGGGATGGGATGTTCGCGGAGCGGCGCATGTCGGCCCTGGAGCAGGACAGCGGAAGGTACGACATCCGCAGTGAGCGAAGCCAGGGAGGGCGAAGCGAACGAAGCGGAGGGAACATGCCGTCCCCCTGTTCATGCGTCCTCTTTCGAGCAGTCATGATTTTGCTCCTTGACAGAACGCGTTTCATATTGTTCAGTAGGAACCTGCTGAAATAAGAATGAAATGAGGGGTGCGTTCCCATGATTACCATCGGCATTGATGTCGGTTCCAATACCACGAAGGCCGCTTTCTTGAAAGACGGAACAATCGCAGGTACCCTGCTCATCCCTACGGGGTATAACGCAAGACAGGCGGCGGAAAAGGTCTTTCACGATTTACTGAGCAAGCATCAGGTATCCCGCGATATCGTTGATCGAGTCATTGCAACAGGGTACGGGAGAAACAGTATCGATTTCGCGGATAAGACAATCACCGAAATCACGTGTCACGCGGTCGGCGCCCATTACCAGGACAGGCGGGTCAGGACGGTTATCGACATCGGCGGCCAGGACAGCAAAGCCATCGCCCTGGATGACTCCGGGCGCGTCATGGATTTCGCCATGAACGATAAGTGCGCTGCCGGAACAGGCAGGTTTCTAGAAGTCATGGCACGTGCCTTGGAGGTGGACCTGGATGTCTTCGGAGAAATGTCCCTCAAGGCTGACGCCCCTGCGGCCATCAGCAGCCTCTGCACAGTTTTTGCGGAATCCGAGGTGATCTCTCTTATTTCAAAAGGAGAGAAACGGGAAAACATCATAGCCGGAATCCACGACGCGATCGGTGCCAGGGTAACAGCCATGGCAAACCGCATCCCGCTGGTGGATCCGGTCTGCATGACCGGCGGCGTGGCCAGGAATGTCGGGGTAGTAAAGGCCCTTCAAAAAAATTCCGGACGGGATATCAAGGTGCTGAAACTCGCGCAGGTGAACGGGGCGATAGGGGCGGCCCTGATTGCCGCTGATAAAACATGACAGGACTCCGAAAAGAAAACGTGTCGGGTCACACCTGGTGCTCCGCCGTGGGCACGGCCTCATTATCCACATCGTACCCAGGGCTCAACCCGATCACATATACCAACCCAGGGCCGTGAACTCCGGAAACGAGCGTCAGTTCAATATCAGCCGTGCAGCTGTGGCCGGTGATAAGCGTGACGGCGCTTGGAAGGCCCTGCGGCTCATTTGCCCAGGATCTGATTAGCCGGGGCAATGCGGCAAGGTCCTTGAGACGCCGGCTGGGCTGGATAAAGGCCAGATGAACGGGCGGCAGTAGTGACGTGGAGCGTCCCAGCCCTGCCTCGGTCCTGAGTACCAGGGTACCCGATTCCATGACCAGGGCTTCTGCGGTGGTGATCCCCAACTGGGCCTTTGCTGAGAGCGCCTTCCAGTCCTCTTCCCGGGAAGGAACTCGAATCTCCACTCCCATGTCACCCAGGATCCGATCGATACCCAGCCTTTCCAGGAGGGGATGTTCCCACCGCACGGCCAGCGCGACCGCGTGTTCCCGGACCAGGTCTTCCAGAATTCGGCGCATATCCTCGGGATGTTTGACCTCATAAAACCGGTCCGAAAGCGCTTCAATTTCCTTTTTCGCTTCACCCCACGGGATGTCATCCGGTATCCACTCCGACGCGGACGCCGTCTCGTCAACCGGTTTCGAGCCCCGTTCCTCCTCAATTCCCTCGAGAGAATGCTCTATGCGTGACAACATCTGATCGCGATGCGTGGAAACCACCCTGCTCTCCCTCCTCCCATTTATCGAGCTCATGGCCCTCTTCATTTGCCGGATGTCTTCAGCTTTTTCCAACGGCTGGAAAAAGGCCTCTTGAACCATGGAACCCTCCGTTCTGCTCCCCACCTGGCGACCGCTTTGGGCAGCCATTTCCATTCGCCCGAAGGGGCCAGCAGCGCCTGGAATGTCCTAGCCATGGATCCTGCAAATCGAAACAGGACGGGCCGAACAGAAATCCAGGCATAGATCTTTATCGGCACGATCCTGGACAGGACCCTCCGCCCCTTCCATACCGGGTCCTCCACAAGGCGCCGCCGGAATTCGAGAATCAGTTTCGGATGGTCGATCATGACCGGGCATACCTCGACGCAGGCGCCGCACAGGGTGGACGCGTAGGGAAGATCCCTCGCACTTCCGGGAGGCAGGAGTTCCGAGTTGAGCAGAATCCCGATCGGTCCCGAATACACCCAGCCATAGCTGTGGCCTCCGATGCGCTTGTACACGGGACAGACATTGAGGCATGCGCCGCAGCGGAGGCAAAAAAGCGATTCCCGGAACACCTCGTCTCCCAGGATTCGGGACCGGCCGTTGTCCAGCAGGACAAGATGAAAGGCTTCCGGTCCGTCCCGCTCGCCCGGCTTTCTCGGGCCGGTAATCAGGCTGAGATACGTGGGCATCTTCTGACCGGCGGCGCTCCGGGAAAGGAGGGTCAGGAGAACACCGAAATCATCCCAGGATTCCACCACCTTTTCAATACCGATAAGGGCCACATGCACCCGGGGAAGCGACGTAGACATGCGGATGTTGCCTTCGTTTTCAAACAGGACAAGCGTTCCCGTCTCCGCCACCAACATATTCCCGCCCGTTATCCCCATGTCCGCCCCCAGGAATTTCTCCCGCAGCGTCCGGCGGGCCACCATGGTCAGCTCTTCGGGATTCACGGTATAGGGCACCCCGAGCTTTTCGCAAAAGAGCCGGGCCACCTCTTCCTTGTTCTTATGAATGGCAGGGGCGATAATATGCGAAGGTATTTCGTCCGCCAGCTGGACAATGAACTCCCCAAGGTCGGTCTCCCATACCTCGATGCCCTTTCTGGAGAAAGCCCTGTTCAGGCCGATCTCCTCGGTCATCATGGACTTTCCTTTCACCACGGTTTTCACTCCATACCGGTCCGCCAGGTCCAGGATGATAGAACGGGCCTCCGCTGCATCCTTTGCCCAGTGCACGACGCCCCCCGCATCGGTCACCTTTTTCTCCAAAAGCCTTAACAGACGCGGCAGGTCTGCAAGGCTCCTTTCCTTCACCTTTCGACCGCGGATTCGCAACCCTTCGGGATCATTCAGCTGGGAGAAGCCTGCCTCCCTCAAGGCAACGAACCGATCTCCCGCAGTGGAGAGGGTCTGGTGCAAAACCTCGTTCCGGGCGGCCTCAGCGGCTTTTTGCTTGATCTCTTCCACTCTCAGTTCCATGGTTCGCCCGCCTGATGCGCCAAAACCTCGGCAATATGAAGAGCCTTTACGTGTTCGCCCATTTTTTCAAGGTACAGCCCGACATTGAGCAGGCAGCTCGGCTCTGCGCTGATCATGAAGCCGGCCCCGCTTTTCACCACGGCAGAAGCCTTATCACCTGTTATCTTTTCCGAAACAGCGGGAAATTCCAGGCTGAAGACACCTCCGAATCCACAGCACGTCTCCTGGTGTTCCATTTCCACCATTTCCAGTCCATGTACCCTCGAAAGCAGCATTCTCGGCTGTTCCCTGACTCCGAGAACGCGCGAGACCTGACAGGAATCGTGATAAACCGCCTTTCCGGGCCACTCGGCACCGAGGTCAACAATGCCGAGCACATCCACGAGAAATTCCGTGAGTTCATAGGTTCTCCGGCCCAATGCTTCTGCCTGCTTCAGCAGCAACGCCTCGTCCCGGAACAATTCCGGGTAGTGGTGCCGCACCATCCCGACGCAGGATCCCGAAGGGGCAACGACGGCTTCCGAGTCTTTGAAAACGCGGAGAAAATGGCGGGCCATCTTTCTCGCTTCCTGCTGATATCCTGTTTTGAACTGCATCTGCCCGCAACAGGTCTGTCTGTCCGGATACTCCACCTCCATCCCCGCCCGTGTGAGGATCCGGGCGGTAGCCTCTCCCACCCGGGGAAGAAAGTGCTCCACGAGGCATGGGATAAAAAGACTGACTTTGCGCGGTGATTTCTTCCCTTGCATGCAATTCCTTTCTTGAAATGGGCTCTCAAAGATGTAAAATAAATCTGCTCGTCACTGACAAAAAGGCCTCCAGCACCTCCAGACCACAATCATTTACAGGATCAGGAGATACCCTTGCCATGCAGTTCTGTGATCATCATTGCCGCTTCGCTTCATGGCCGGAAAAGGACTCTCTGGACGGATCGGGGAGTTGTATGACGTTTCAGGCCGTTTACTGCGGGAAAAAGAAAAAGCTGGTTCACAAAAACATGCCATGCCCGGAAAAGGAAACCGTGAGCCTTTCCGGAAAGGCTAAGGCTTCACGCTATCCAGATATCGGGTGATGGCACCATCGTATTCGTGCGTCATCCGGAAAACCTTTTTGGCCAGGCGAAAACGGGTCTCCAGGGTCGTCTCCCCGCCATTTTGTTCCATCTCCTCGAGCACCACCCCGTAGTCTACCGGATCCATAATCACCGTCACATCCCTGTAGTTCTTCGCAGAAGAACGAAGCATGGCAGGGCCGCCGATGTCGATATTCTCAATCGCTTCCTCGAGGGTGACCCCTTCCTTCGCCACTGTCTTTTCGAATTGATAGAGGTTCACCACCACCAGGTCAATGGGCTTGATCCCGTACTCTTCCATCATTTCCCTGTGTGCAGGGTTGTCCCGGAGGCCCAGGAGCCCCCCGTGGACCTTCGGATGGAGAGTCTTCACACGGCCGTCCATCATTTCCGGAAACCCGGTGTAGTCTGAAATTTCCGTCACGGGGACGCCGCCGTCACGGATAGTCCGGGCAGTTCCCCCGGTTGAGAGTATTTTCACTCCAAATCCGTGAAGAGCCTTTGCCAATGAAACGATCCCATTTTTGTCAGTGACACTGACGAGCGCCAGTTCGATCTTGCTCATGATACGTTCCTCCTCTCCCTTGGATCCTCATGTTCACCGTTCATCGCTCTCCTGCTTGCACGCGATCGCTGCTTGATCTATAGTCCAAAAAAGGATATTAATCAAGCTCCTGTTCGGAAAGACTGCATCCCCAGTAAAGGAAAGGAGAACCTACCCCGATGCCGTCCCAAAAGATCGAATTTGAAAAAAACCGGCTCCTCGTCCCTGACAACCCCGTGATCCCTTTCATTGAGGGAGACGGGATCGGTCCCGACATCTGGCGGGCAGCCTCGCGGGTTATCGACTATGCCGTCAATCTTTGCTGGGGCAAGAGCCGGTGCATTCATTGGAAAGAAGTCCTTGCCGGGGAAAAGGCCCACAGGGAAACCGGAGAGTGGCTGCCGGAGGAAACACTTCAGGCTTTTCGCGCATTTCGCGTTGGAATCAAAGGTCCATTGACCACACCTGTCGGGGGCGGCATCAGAAGCCTGAACGTGAGCTTGAGACAACAACTGGACCTCTACGCCTGTGTGAGGCCCGTGCGATATTTTGCGGGTGTTCCGAGCCCGGTGAAAGAGCCCCAGAAGGTGAACATGGTGGTTTTCCGGGAAAACACCGAGGATGTGTACGCAGGTTTCGAGCTGGAATCTGGCGGGGACGATGCCAACCGTCTCATTGCCTACCTGGCCGAGACCCAAGGGTGGCATGTTCGTCCCGACTCCGGCATCGGAATCAAACCTATCAGTCAATACGCGAGCCTGCGTTTACTGAGGTCCGCGATCGATTACGCGCTGGATCATGGTCGAAAGAGTATTACCATGGTGCACAAGGGCAACATCCAGAAATTCACGGAAGGCGCCTTCAGAAATTGGGGATATGCATTGGCCGGAAATGAGTATTCAGGGTCGGTGGTTTCCTGGGAAGCGTGCCACGGCAAACCGCCGGCGAACGAGCTCCTGATCAAGGACGCCATTGCCGACATCTTCTTCCAGCAGGCACTCACAAGACCTGAAGAATTTGACGTCATCGCCACAACAAACCTGAATGGAGACTATATCTCGGATGCCCTGGCTGCCCAGGTGGGCGGGGTAGGTATGGCGCCCGGAGCCAACATCAACTATCAGGAAGGCTATGCCGTTTTCGAGGCAACACACGGGACGGCCCCCAAATACGCCGGACAGGACAAGGTCAACCCGAGTTCCCTCATCCTGAGCGGGGCTATGATGCTGGAGCATATGGGATGGTCGGAAGCCTCCCGGAAGATAGAGCTGGGACTTGGAAAAGCGCTGGCCTCGGGAGAAGTCACTTATGATCTCGCCCGTCTCATGCCGGAAGCGAAAGAAATCTCCTGCTCCGGCTTCGCAGACCGGATATGCACCTTCATGGCATGAGGTATTGCGGTGACCCGGATACTGATCATCTATCATTCACAAGCGGGGCATACCGAAGCCATGGCGGAACGTGTTGCCCGCGGCGCCGGTTCCATTCCGGGAGTTGAAGTCATCCACAAAAAGGCCGGGGAAGCTACCCTCCAGGACCTCCTCGAGTGCGACGGGCTTGCCATCGGCTCCCCGGAATACTTTGGATACATGGCAGGGATGGTAAAGGATTTCTTTGATAGGACCTATGGGTCCGCGCGGAAGGACAGGCGAATTTTCAAGAAGCCCTATGTCATCTTCATCAGCGCGGGAAACGACGGAAGCGGCGCCCTGAATCAGATAGAAAGAATATGCCTGGGATACCCCCTGAAAAAGATCTATGCTCCGATTGTCGCAAAAGGGGAACTTGACGAGGCCGTCCTGAAGAAATGTGAGGACCTGGGAAAGACGATTGCGGCAGGCTGCGAGGCGGGCATCTACTAGTTCTTCTTTTTCGGGTCGCTCTCGGAAACGGGAAGCTTGAAAAATTCGACCCCTTCTTCCTTCAACATCTTCTCTTCCTGCTCCGTTGCGGACCCCCTGATATTGCGTCTATCCGCGACGCCATAATGGATTTTCAAGGCCTCGGCAGTAAATTGCGGACCCACATCTTCAAAGTTCTGGTGCACGTACTCCACCACCTCCTTTGCAAGACGCTTGTAATCAATGTGAGCCTCCGGGAAGTCCTGTCCGGCAGGTGTTTTTTTCAGGGCCACGGGAGAGAGGACTCTCTTCACCTGCGCATCATCGCAATTCGGGCAACTGATCAACCCCCTCGCGCGTTGCTCTTCATACGCTTCCGGGTTGTCAAACCACCCTTCAAAAACATGGCCCCGGCTGCATTCAAGATCGAAGACGATCATACACCCATCACCTCTCGGCATACAGAACGGCAAGTATCCTGGTGGCCTCTTTCCCGTGACATTTCACCAGGTGGGGAACGGTAGAGTCATAATAAATGGCATCTCCGGGGTAGACGAGATGTACCTCTTCCCCCAGACGAACTTCCATGATTCCTTCAAGCACATAGATAAATTCCTGGCCATCATGGGAAGAACGTTCCTCCTCGGTTTCGGCCGGTTCCAGCGTAACCATGAACGGCTCCATGTGGCGATCCTTCTTATGAGGTGCGAGAGATTCATACTGATATCCGTACCGCTGCCCCTTTCTGGAATCATAGCGGGAGATCACTTTCCTGTCATCGTGCCTGACGATCGTGTAGGGACGGGTCTCAGCTCCGGAAATAAAATAGCCCATTTTCATCTCCAGGGCCTTGGCCAGCTTGATAACCGTACCCAGCGGAGGCTCTGCGTCCCCGTTTTCGATCTCCTCCAGGGCAGATTCGGCGATTCCTGTGCGCTGGGAAATATCGGTGAGGCTCAAGCCCCGCTCTTCCCTCACTTTCCGAACCCGTTCTCCCACCAGTGCGGGACTGTCTTCGTCAACAGGCCCCGGGCCGATATTCTCCATGAAGGCCTTTTCTTCATCCTTGATGGCAAATTGGTCGCTGATATCACTAAGAAAATCCGAGTAGGGGTCTCGTTTCTGTCCACTATGTTTGCTTTTTTCATTCATGACAATTACCTCTATCTCCCGGCTTCCGATGCCTCTGCGATTATGCGCTTAGTGTATCATTCGACACCAGCGCCGGTCAAGTGCATGGTTTCGCCCCAAATCCACCATCTAATTTGCGCATCATGAGTTTCACCGGGTGATCTGGCGAAATCTCTGGTCACCAGCAAGGTGTCAGATGCGAGGCGCCGAGGAGCGACGACTGAGCCGTATAAACAATACGTCGCAAGGAGGAGCGAGCGAAGGCAACGCAGCAGATGATATCTTGATGGCGGATCAGGGTTCACAAACACGGCTCTGCAACCCTACGCATGGGAAAATGCCTCGGCCCGTGGAACCGAAAGGGTTTACAGGTTTCCCTATCAGGTCTCAAGGACAAAAATGACTTCCATTCTCACCCGGTACTCAATGATCTTTCCATCCTCGACCGCTACTCGTTGTTCCAAAACGCGCAGACCCGTAATGCCTCTCAGGGTCCGATTGGCTCGTTCAAAACCCGCCTTGATAGCCTCCTCAAAGCTAATGGGAGAGGCCGCGATAATCTCCGAAATCCTCGCTACACGCTCCATAAGTATTTCCTCCTGGTACGACGGCAAAACAGACTCCTTCACAAAACCCGGGCTTGTTGAAAGCCGCCCTCCCTATTCCTTGACAGGAAGACCGGACATGGTATAAGTATTGACGTTCACTCAGGACCGGACGGGTCAAAAAGGCAAAATCAATCGTCAGATCGTCCGGGACATTCCCGAGCCGGGAATGGGGAGCTATGCCCCGCTATGCCGGAAGTTTTTGGATCAGATTTTATTTAGTTTCTAAACAACAAGGGCCGAAAAATCAATGATTATTTCCCCTTGAAACGCTTGCGCAGGGCCGCGGAACCCGGAAAGGAATGAACATGTCCGAAAATCAGTACCTGGTAGATGAACTCACCCTGACCGATTCATGGCGCATGTTCCGCATCATGGCGGAATTCGTTGAAGGATTTGAGGTCATGCCTGAAGTCTATCCCGCCGTGACCATCTTTGGATCTGCCAGGGCGAAACCCAAGAGCGATGATTATCAGAAGACCGTACAGGTCGCCCGGTTGCTTGTGGAACACGGATTCAATGTCATATCCGGTGGCGGTCCGGGTATCATGGAGGCCGCGAATAAAGGTGCGGCTGAAGCGGGAGGAAAATCGGTCGGACTCCATATTCATCTCCCAAAGGAACAGGCAGCCAACCCTTTTGCGAACGTCCGGCTGGATTTCAAATACTTCTTCATCAGAAAAGTGATGTTCGTCAAGTATGCCGTCGCCTATATCATAATGCCCGGCGGCTTCGGAACCATGGACGAACTCTTCGAGGCCCTGACACTCATTCAAACCAAGAGGATCAGGTCCTTTCCGGTCATTCTCATGGATTCCGGTTTCTGGAAAGGACTGATGGGCTGGTTCAAGGACACCCTCTTGACCCACGGGACCATATCAGAGCAGGACCTCGAACTCCTGCATATGGTGGATAGCCCTGAAGAGGCCGTAGATATCGTCAGACAAATGGTGGTAGTCTAGGTTTGACAGTACCCCTCTCTGATGACCTTTTGCTGCGGGCCCGGTCTTTTGGTATTGCCTTATCCCGCGCCCAAAGTGAAAAACTTGCGCTGTTTGTCACGGAATTGTGGTCCTGGCGGGAAAAAATGAATCTCGTAGGGGTCACCAGTCAAGACCGGTTGATCCGGGAACTTCTCCTGGATTCCCTCATACCCCTCCCCCATATCCCACAAACAGGCACTTTACTTGACTTGGGATCAGGGGCAGGATTTCCGGCGATCCCCCTGAAGATATGCCTCCCCGATGTTCATTTCCACCTTCTGGAACCCAAAGAGAAGAAGGCGGTATTCCTGAGACAGGTTATCCGCCTCCTCGATCTGGACCGAATCGAGGTCGTCATGGTAAGAATCGAAGAGGGAGGGGAAGTCCTTGCCTCGCATGGATACGGGATGGTTACCGCCCGTGCGGCGGCGTCTCTCCGGCAGACTCTCGAATGGTGCGGTCCTCACCTGCGAAGAAACGGCGTGCTGATCAGTTTTCAAGGAAGATCCTGGAAGGAGGCCCTGAAAGAGAGTGCTGAAGTTATGAGAAAGCAGAAACTGGCGCTCTCCAGGAAATTGCCCTACCGGCTCCCCGGGATAACGGAAGAAAGAGTCATCCTGTTCTTTTCAAACGCCGGCGACTCATGAGGTCTCGCGGTGTCCGGGCAGGCCTCATGCGGCCACACGGTGCTGCGAAACCGGGTCAGTTCTTCAGGGCATCCATGATGGTCCGAAGCTGGAGATCTATGTACTTATCAAGCGTGAGCCGCTTTCTGAAATGCCAGCCCTTCAGGATCCACATGTGGGCCATCATGATAATGTTATATGCCATGAGGTCTACATCCACTTGTTTGAAGACCCCCTGCTTTATTCCCTCTCTGATGATCTCTCCAAAGATATTGCTCACATCCACCTCAAGCTGCATGACCCGTGACTTGGACGCCTTTTCCAGAGAATTGGATTTCTGGTAGATCAACAAGGCCTTTTCCTTCTGTTTGTCCACCACGCGAAAGTAAAGTACCACTGCAATACCCAGTTTTTCCAACGGATCATCAATGCCCTTGATCTGTTTGGTGAGGCTGTGCTGAAAAATGCTCAGGACATCTTCCATGATCATCAGCATGATTTCCGATTTCTTCTTTACATAATGATAGGTCACCGGCAAAGATACACCGGCCTTTTCGGAAATCTCCTGGATAGAGGTGGCGGTAAATCCTTTCCTGGCATAGAGGGCACTGGCCGCATCAATGATCTTTCGTCTCACCTTGTTGGAGGCCGTTATTTGATCAAGGACGGTCAGTTTCTTCATTGGAGGATTCATCTTAACTTCCCTTTCTCAGGAAAAAGGAAACGGAGGGCTGTGGCCAGGAGGTCTTCGATGCACTCCTATTTCTGATACTTGAAGGAAACATTGACCCTCGCCCTGTAGGCAGTGACCTTACCGTTCTCAATTGTCAGATCCAGTTTTGTGATTTCCGCGACCCTCAAATCCTTTACGCTTGAAGAGGCTGTTTCAACTGCCGTCTTCGCGGCCTCTTCCCATGATTGGTCGCTTGTTCCCACCAGTTCAATAATTTTGTATGTGCTTCCGGCCATTTTCCCCCCTCCTTTGTTCTATTGCGGGTTTACGGCAAAGAGAATCTCCTCCTCGAATCTTCACCTCCTTTCGTCGAAAGTAGCTGCGCAATAAAGCCCTTCTGCCCTTGCGTATTGACCTATTGCGTTAAAGATATTTTTCACAAGCCACATTCATCCGTACTTTGTGAAAACATATCATATTCCTTCCAATTATATTCATGCAAAATTCTACGTCAAGTCATAACTGGTTTCCATCCCGGAGACCCCAGGCATTAAGCTGTTTCAGCATCCTCTTTCGATGACTTCCCGGCCAGAAATAGCGACCACAACCCCTGCAGACCCTTATCTTTCCGCGACTCTCATAAAAGACATATTCAGGCACTTTCTCCATTGCTTCTTCGTTGCCGGCCGCTTCCAGGACTGTGTTGCACCGAAGACAGCGGGTAAACCATCTCGATGGATCAGGATCGAGATCCAACCGGACAAAAAGTTCCTCCAGTTGTTCCTCCACATGATCGGAATGGAGGAAAACCGCCTCCGGGGAGAGGTTCAACTTTGTCCTGTTCCTGGTCACCAGCCTGCGATCCTGTCGCATCAAATCCGCCAGTTCTCCCTTGGAATAATGAGATTCATAGTGTGTGTCGTATCCCAGAACACGAAGCCACGTGGCCAGCCGGCCCAGCATGGAATCCACGACGAATTTCATTGAAAATGGCCCTTCTGATTTGTTGACGCTCCCGCCCAAATAGTATAGTAACTATTCAGGTTGCTTAAGCTGTAGCCGATCTACCTGTATAATTATAAACCAAAAGCGCACCGCAGGGGAGTGCTTTTCCCTTTGCGCGGGAGAGACTTTCATGGACAAGATAGTGATTGAGGGCGGATATCCCCTGCAAGGAAAGGTGACCGTGAGCGGCGCAAAAAACGCCGCGCTTCCCATTATTACTGCATGCCTGCTCACAGGCGGGTGGCACCAGCTTGAAAATATCCCGTCCCTCAGGGACATAAGGACGATTATTCAGATCCTCTCGAAACTCGGCGTGGTCTTTGAATTCAACCAAAATACCCTGAGAGTCAACTCCGATGAGTTGGTTGGACATGAGACCCCTTATGAACTGGTGAAAACCATGCGGGCCTCCATCCTCATCCTCGGCCCCCTTCTGGCCCGATACGGCCGCGCGAAGATTTCTCTGCCCGGCGGCTGTGCGATCGGGGCACGGCCGATCAACCTCCATCTGAAGGCCCTGGCTGCCATGGGCGTGGACATGTTCCTGGACCAGGGATACATCAACGCCAGAGTCGACCGCCTGAGAGGCGCCGAAATCTTTTTCGATATGCCTACCGTAACAGGGACGGAGAACATCATGATGGCTGCGGTACTCGCAGAGGGGCAGACGACCCTGAGAAACGCGGCCCGCGAACCTGAGATTCAGGACCTGGCTTCCATGCTCAGAGACATGGGAGCGGATATCGAAGGAGACGGAACCCATACCATCACGATCCGCGGGGTCAGAGAACTGAAAGCGGTCCGGCACACGGTCATTCCGGACAGGATTGAGGCAGGAACCTTCATGATAGCCGCCGCTATGACCCAGGGAGAGGTACAGATTCTCGGATGCAGGCCTGACCACCTCGGGGCGGTTTCAGAGAAACTGGAAGCGGCAGGTGCGCAGATTCGAGCGATTGAAGGGGGCGTGGCGGTAAAAGGACCGGAAATAATCAACAGCGTGGACGTGAAAACCATGCCTTTTCCAGGATTCCCTACGGACCTGCAAGCTCAGTTTATGGCGGCCATGTGCATTGCAGAGGGCTGGAGCATGATCCGGGAAACCATTTTTGAAAACCGTTTTATCCACGTCAACGAACTGGAAAGGATGGGCGCCTGCATAGAAATCAACGGCGGCCAGGCCCTTGTGCGCGGCTGCGATCATCTCCTGGCAGCACCGGTCATGGCGACCGACCTCAGGGCGAGCGCCTGCCTGATCCTTGCGGGACTTGCGGCTGAAGGCGGCAAAACGGAAGTTCACCGCATCTATCACCTGGACAGGGGGTACGAGGCCCTGGAGAAAAAATTCGCCCATCTGGGGGCGAAGATCTGGCGTCAGAGCGAATGAGGGATGTGCAATAGGCCCCTCATACCCCTCCTGCTCATATTCATGGCCGGCATTGTCACAGGCCATGCCCTTCTGGAAGGGGTCGGGGCTTTTCTTCTTCCCCTGCTTTCCACCATCTCTTTTCTGCTTTTCCTCTATCTTTTCCTGCCCAACAGGCTCAAAGCGGGTTGTATCCTGATCCTTTTCTTCCTGTGCGGAATGTTTCTCGAGGTTCATTCCCGCGCGCCTTCCAAAATCCTCCCTCTTGTGCAGCAACATCAAAGGGTCGTTATGGAGGGGACCCTGCTGGAACCCGTGCAGATTCTCGATAGAAACGCCAAGCTGCGGGTCATGGTCCAAACGGTCTTTTTTCAGGGAACAGCCATTCCCGTGCGCGAAAAAGTGCTGGTTACCGTGTACCGGCACGTGCCGCAAGGCCTCCAGCCCGGGAGCAAAATACGATTTCCGGCCAAACTACACTCTTTCACCAATTTCAGGAATCCCGGTGCATACGACTATGTAACAGCCATGCAGGCAAAGCGGTTTAGCTGTTCCGCCGCGGTTTCGGACGGCCGTTTCATCGTGCCCAGGGGCAGAGGTCCTCTTACGTTTCCTTACGGATACCTGGAAATAGTCAGGCAGCCTCTCAGGCAATTCTTTCAACGGAGCCTTTCTCCGGAAGACGAAAAGCTTTTCAGAGCCCTGATCCTGGGCGAACGCCGGGACATCGGTCCGGCCCTGAGGGAGCCATTCGCTCGAACCGGCCTCGGTCACATACTGGCTGTCTCGGGCCTCCACATCGGACTGGTGTCATGGGTGGCCTTCTTTTTCTTTAAATGGCTTCTGACCCGATCGTACCGCCTGACCCTGGCAATCAATGTTCGAAAGGGGGCTAGCCTTCTAACGTGTGTGCCCGTGATAATGTACGCATCCCTCGCCGGACTCCAGGTCTCCTGTCAGAGAGCCATGATCATGGCCTTGGTCTTTTTCGCTTCTATTCTGCTGGATCGCGAAAAAGAGATCTGGTCCACCCTCGCGATCGCAGCATTCATCATCCTGGCCATGGAACCCATGGCTCTTTTCAGCATAGATTTTCAGCTCTCCTTCGGTGCCGTCGTGGGAATACTCTGGCTGTCTACCCCCTTCTTTTCAGGGAAGGGTGCTCCGTTGGAAAACCAATCAATGCTGAAACGGTTTTTCATCTGCTTGAAACGCAACCTCATGGGACTTGCGGTCGTCTGTCTTGCCGCCCAGATCTTCCTCTTGCCGTTGATCGTTCACTATTTTCATCGAGTATCTCCCCTAGCCCTTTTTGCGAATATCACCACAATCCCTCTTCTCGGCTTCTGGATCATTCCTGCCGGGCTCCTGGCTGCGTTGTTGCTTCCCTTCAGTCCCTTTCTCGCGACCCTGCTCCTGCAAACCGGAGCCACAGGGCTCCACGCAATGATGGCGATCATCAGGTTCTGGTCGCAATTGCCGTTCGCGAGTTTCTGGATGTTCACACCCAATATCCTGGAAACAGGGCTTTTCTATGCCTTGATCTTCTGCATTTTTTTCCTGAGAAAATGGCATTGGACAAAACCCGCTCTTGTTGTTGTCTGTGCAGCAATCTTTCTGGACACGGGCTACTGGGTCTATTCCACCACCTTTCGGCATCAGCTCCGTGTTACCTTCCTGGACGTGGGTCAGGGAAATGCCGCTTTAGTGGAATTTCCGGGCGGCAAGCGAATGGTCATAGACGGCGGGGGATTTCCCGTTTCCGGGTTCGATGTGGGCCGAAATGTTGTTGCGCCGTTTCTCTGGCATGAAAAGGTTATGCGTGTGGACTTCCTGGTCCTGAGTCATCCCCAGGCAGATCACATGAACGGCCTGGTCTTCCTGGCAAATGCCTTTCATCCCAAGGAATTCTGGTTCAATGGAGATCATTCTCCTGATGCGGTTTTTTCTGAGCTCATGGACGTTCTCTCGTCCCGGGGAATCAAGATCCGTGATCCTGCTTTTCTGTCGTGCGCAAGCGATGTCTCCGGAGTGAAAATAGAGATCCTGCATCCGGCTTTCTCTGCCCACGCTTTCCAGTTCGCCGGAAAACCTGAATCCCTCAACAACCGCTCCCTGGTGCTGCGGCTTTCCTATCACGGGCGGTCCTTTCTTTTTCCCGGTGACCTTGAACAGCGGGGTGAAAATGCTTTGCTCAAAAGGGTGCACGGCAACATCAGAAGTCAGGTGCTGCTTTCGTCCCACCATGGAAGCGGCACCGCCAACTCAGGAGAATTCCTGGCGGCAGTGGCGCCACAAATATGTGTCATATCCTGCGGAAAGGGAAACCGCTTCGGGTTTCCGCATCCTTCGACCCTGCAAAGACTCAGGCTGGCGAAATGCCGCATTCTCAGGACGGACCGGGAAGGCGCCGTACAGTTTTCAGTGCCCGGAAAAGGCCAGAAATGTCAACTCAGGACTTACCGGAGTAAATGGAGATCCGCGCCGCTCCGGCTGGGGCCATGAAACAGAAAGGGATGGTGAAAAAACACCATCCCTTTCTGTTTCATGGCCCCAGGGATCATCTTCCCTGGAAGGGCCCACCGCCTACGCAGGTCATTGCTTCAGCATTCCCGATTTCCTGCTATTGGGCGGTCACCCCCTGGGGAGGCGAGGGGGGCGTCCTGTCAGGCACAAGCCATGAGACCTCATTGGAATCTCCACTTTCCCCCGCCCCGTTATACGCTCTCACAACAAAGTAATACGTTCTGCTTTCCTCCAGCGGCAAACTGGTCAGCCCATACTCGGTGACGTTGCCGATGTTCTGGCTATTTGGATGGCTGCCCTGGGACAGACCGTAATAAACTCGATAGCCGGTGATATCACCACTGCTCGCATCCCACGCCAGTCTCGGGTCGGCGAAGACCGTACCCGGCAACAGCCACGCAAGGATAACAACAGCCAGAATAATGGTGATGATTCTTCGATTCATAGGGCACCTCCTGTTCTCAAGGGTGCCCGTTTATCAGCCGGGCACCCTTGAGCATGTAACGTAAGCACGTTCCGTGCCAAAATGCCCCTGATCGGATTTTGTTGCTATTTTGTGCAGTTCAGGCTCCCTCACGCCTTCCGGACTATTCATCCGGTATAGAAAAACCGACAGTGTCGAGATTTGAATACGCCTTTTCCCCTGGATCTTGCCCGGCACCATCTCGCCTCGACACTTGAAATTGTGTTTGCCCCGCCACATATGGACCCACCGTTCCATACCCTTCTAATGCGCGCCGAATACACGTTTCAATAATTCAGTCGTCCGCTTGGCGGGATTCGTGCGGATGGAAGCCTCTTCCTTGGCCATGTAGTAGAAAATCCCGTCCATTCCTTTCTTAATGACGTAATTGGCAAGGTCGGCTTTTACATCCGGGACAAAAGGAACGGACCGGTACTTTTTCATAACATTATCATACGCCTGAACAGCTCCAACTTCGGAAAGGGTTTCATTGACCACGGGTTCCATCTCTTTTGCGAGAGATGGAGACATCTTGCTTCGAAAATATTGGGTAGCAGCGTCATTCGGGCCATTGTATATCCTTTTGACGTCATCAAAATTCATTTCAGTAATCGCCTGCAAGAAAAGCTCCTTTGCCTTTGGAGTCGCCACCTCCGCGGCTCGGTTGAGTTTCAACTCAAGGTCACTAAGCCGTCCGGACATGCCAACCTTATCCAACACAGACCTTACAGTCTCTAATTGTTTTGGCAGCGGTATATGAATAGCTGAATCCTTGTTAAAACCATCCACACGCCCTAGTCGGGAAACCACATTCTCCGAGCCGACACGAAGTGCCTCTTTAAGCCCGGCCCCGATTTCTTCAACCGTGATTCCCGATCCTTCACTGCCTCCCCCGTAACTTTTGAGGAGCTCTTTGCCCTTATCCAACCAGCTGGTCCCGGCTTGTGCCGCACTGAAATTCAAGGAAACAGAAACAAAAAGCACACCGGTAATAATCAGCAATCGAAGCATAGAGCGTTTCATGGGATTTGTGTTCATAATGAATACCTATATGCCAAAATTATTTCAGTTGGGTGTTCCCAGCAGTTTGCCACTGGGTCTTACCTTGGGCAAGCCTCCTTGGGCAGCGCACTGGAGTGCCGTTATTCTTTCCGGACCGTTTACAACTCGGAAGTACAAAACGCGCAACGTGATGCATTGATTGATATGGTTGAGAAACATTTCGGACATTCTTTGGTCGTCGGTTCCGCTGGAGCTGCTTCCTCTTCTCTCTTGAGCTTATTCATACCGCGAATGAGTATGAAAACGGAGAAAGCAACCACTAAAAAGCTGATCACCGTGTTAATAAAGGCGCCGTAATTGATTGTGACGGCGCCGGCTTTCTGAGCCTCGGCTACGGTAGCAAACGTGCCGGCAACGGCTCCCTGTTTGATAACAAGGAAAAGGTTCGAAAAATCGACATTGCCGAGCAGCAGCCCGATCGGCGGCATAATAATATCGGCGACAAGCGATTTTACTATGGTACCGAAAGCAGCACCGATGATAATCCCGACCGCCATGTCAACTACGTTCCCCCTCATAGCAAATTCCTTAAAGTCTTTTAGCATCTTGTGCCTCCTTTCATGTTGATTGTCTGCCTGCCATGTTTGTTTCCACGCGCCATCTCCCGGCAGGAAGACTGTTTACTCAGGATTTTCAGGACTAAGCGCTTTTGATGAATTCACTTTAAGGAAATCAGGAGCATCTAAGATCTGCCCCTCAAAACCATATAATGCTACAGTAAAAATCAGCTTTCTAAAATAAGGTGTATATCGTATTTTTTGGTGTACTTTTATGTATGACCGCCTACTCTTGTTGGCGGCTTTCACCCCAGATCCACTGTCAAATTCCATCTGTGTTTATGAAGGTGATCGGTGGGTGAAGAATTGTGATCATCGGGGAGGGGTTAGATGCAGGGAGACAATCCCGATTTCGGCGTCAGTGACGAGGAGTGACAGAGGTACTTATCTGTGCTTCCTCTTCCCTTCTTCCTTCTTTTTGCTCACACAAGCCAATTTTCCACTACCAAACCCGGAACACGTGAAAATTCATTAACATCGGCTGTAACCAAAATCAAACCAAGGGCCAAGGCATGGGCAGCTATGAGCATGTCATTGGGACCTATTGGTATGCCCGCCTGCTCTAGAGTTGTACGCAATTCGGCATACCGGTCATCAGTTGGTTGTTCTAAAGGAAGGACGTCCAAGCCGGATAATATCACTTCCAATTGGCTCTTTAATCGTATTGATCCCTTTTTATACGCACCATAACGAAGCTCGGCGGCAACAACAAGGCCGGTACAAATCCGCTCTTCGCCCACTGCTCTAATCCGTTGTGCAATCTTCCCTGCAGGATGCCGGACAAGATCAGAGAGGATGCTGGTATCAAGCAAATAGGTAAACCGGCTCATCATGTTCACAGCTCTATGTCATTCGGCGGCATTAGGCCTTCATCCACATCCGGGAAATCCTCATCCAAAGGTTCCAGTGTAGCGAGTAACGCCAGTAAAGAGGGGTGCTTTAAAGGCTTCACTATCAAGAGAGCGCCTTCCTTTCGAATAACGGCCTCGTCCCCAGGTAATTCGAAATCTTTTGGAATACGTAAGGCTTGACTTCGTCCATTCTTGAATAGACGGACACGGCGTTCTGTTTGCATATCAGGCTCCCCAAAATAAATTGGCATATACATAAGCATATGCCATATGAACCTAAAAAGCAAGTTGAAACTGACAAACTTCTCTCAAATCTAGACCAGCGTTCCTTTGTCTCGGATCTTCCCAGCCTCCCGGAGTCAATAGGCACCGTTGGGTCTGACGACCCGCTAGGCGGTCTTGGCAATGAGCTTCAGGTCCATCCAGGGCGAAAAATGCTGGATGTACCAGAGGTCCAGTTTCACCCGTTCATCATATTCTTCAGCATCACTTCTTTTGTTTGTCGAGTCTTTTTTCTTTTAGATAGGCTTTCAGAA